>Ga0302215_10001180_pt1 | contig 18903 bp, 20 predicted proteins | sample II_Fen_N3_1_FD_194580 | JGI IMG/M metagenome (GOLD analysis project Ga0302215, IMG submission 194580) | Peat permafrost microbial communities from Stordalen Mire near Abisko, Sweden - II_Fen_N3_1 | ecosystem: Environmental > Terrestrial > Soil > Wetlands > Permafrost | place: Sweden: Abisko...
CGACAGCAAAAAGCGGCATCTCCCAACTCAATCACAACAAAACGCAAAACACAGATTTAATAACGCAGACAACTGCCGTGATGGATCAAGTCACAAATCAATCTAACTTGATTCTTGATCCTGATTTGGATACGTATTACGCTATGGACAGTTTCTGCCTAAGATTTTCAAACATCATAGGTAAAACTTTTGATTTGAAACAAAATGGACTCAACAAAATCCAAAAGAAACCATACAGTCAACTTGATTTGATTAAAACATCGGTGCTTATGAACGAGCAAAACGACATTACAAAAGCAAACCTTGACGTTATTTACGGATTCAATCCTTCAACAAAAAGCGATTTGGACACCGTATCTAGCGAAAGCTATCAGGCAAACAAGGACTTTTTAAATTTAACAGAAAAACTTATACAGGGTGCGAATGTTTCACCTCGCGCCTATGCAGCAAGTGCGGATAAGGCAATTTCTGCAACCAAAACCGCTGACGAACAGTATTCAAAAACTTTGTATGAATTGGCTGGAGTAAGAGTGAAAAAATACGAGGGGCAAAAGCCGGTTTCTGTACTGATAACGCTGGTATCTTTACTGGTTATTGGATACTTATTCGCAGGATTTTATTTATCGTTGGTAAACTCTGTCACTGATATTTCTAACAATCTTTTCGCATCGACGGAGGAAGTCGAATCAGCTTCATATGAACTATCAAGCGCAAGCCAACGATTGGCCGAAGGCAATATGGAACAGGCCGCTGCGATTCAAGAAACAGCTTCAACACTAGAAGAATCAGCTTCTATGGTAAATCAAAACACAGAAAATACAAGAATGGCTGCTTCTTTGGCAAAACTCGCAAAAGAGGCGACAGATAAAGGTTCTCAAGAAATTTCCGAGATGCTGTCTTCTATGACCGAATTAAAGAGTTCTTCGGACCAAATTGCCAAAATCATCAAAGTAATCGACGAAATTGCTTTCCAAACAAATATTCTTTCTCTTAACGCAGCAGTTGAAGCGGCAAGAGCAGGAGATGTAGGAAAAGGATTTGCTGTAGTTGCAGAAGAAGTAAGAAATCTTGCCCAAAGAAGTGCTGACGCAGCAAAAGATACGGCGGAAATAATAGAAGGCAACATTATTCTTTCAGAAAGAGGGGTTATCGCATCTCAACGTACTAGCGAAGCTCTAAAAGAAATAAATGTTCAAGTCGTGAAGGTAAGTGAAATCATTGACGAAGTGGCAATCGCAACCGAAGAGCAAAACCAAGGAATTCATCAAATAAATCAAGCGATGTCTCAAATGAGTATCGTTACTCAAAACAACGCGACTATCGCCGACGAAAACGTATCTGCTGTATCTGCTCTTTCAGAGCAGGCTGAAAGCATCAAAGACGTTGTAAGCGGACTAATATCTCTTATACACGGCGATGAATAAATAAAAGTTTAATACAATAATATGAATTCTAAACCCAGGTAGAATGATATAATTATAAAATATTATGTTGATTCTCCATATGCCAAGTTATAGCTAAATAACTGAATTGTGTATGTATTATGAAAGGTAAAATTTATGAAAAAGAGTATTTGGACCTACGCACTGCTTATTTCGTTAATGGCGACAAATGCAGTAAGTGCGGCAGAACTTAAAACGGACTCAAATAGAAAAAGTAATTTAAATCTAGAAGAAATCAACTTGTTTGACGAGCAGAAATTAGAAACACAACCCCTGCTACTCGCAACAGATAATTCAGATTCGACCGAAGTGACTCCAGAAGGATACACATTGGAAAGGTCTGTAACGAAAGTCGAACAAGCAGACTCACCCACGCCTTACCAGGCTTGGACCAAAGGGTTTTCAGATATTTTTACGCTGAGAGGCGGAATACATAGAGCCTTTGCCACTAAAGAAACCGGCGAAGAAAAAGCAGAAGAAAAAACAGTTATGAAACAGTGGCTAGATGGTGATTACGCAACTGGAAGATGGTTCGGAGCAAGGCCTTTACTTGAAGAGCACGGTGTTACAGTCAACTCTGGATTACTATACAGTCCGATTATGAAAACCGGAGGCGGGCTCAACGGAGAAAACAGCACAAAAGGATACAGCCTTTTTAATTTAAGCGTGACGGTGGACACAGAAAGAGCTGGAGCATGGAAAGGCGGAACCTTCTACGCACTTTATCAAAAGAAAACAGGCTACGGAATATCAGGACCAAACGGCAATGGTGGAGCCATGGGTGATTGGATGGGGCTTGACGGTTGGGACTGGAGACAGATGAACCAACTGAGCGAACTCTGGTATCAACAAAAATTATTCAAAGACAAACTGAGATTGAAAGTGGGTAAACAAGATGCCAACATGGATTTTGGATACCTAAATACGGGCTGGGATTTCATCAACACGGCATTTAGCGTAAATCCCACAACTCCGATGCCAACTTATCCAGACCAATCATTCGGGTTTGTCGCGGAAATAACTCCGAAAGAATGGCTGAGCATTAAAAACGGTATTTACAGCAGATACAACGTACCTTTTAACATAACAGAAATAATGGTTAAGCCGACAATTAAGAAACTTCCGGGAAGATATATGCTTGGCGCATGGGAAATGTCTGACAGCAGTGGAATGTCTGTCGCGACAGGCATGGACGGCGCTGGAAACACTATTTATAACAACTTTAACAGAAACTTCGGCGCATACGCAGGATTTGAACAAATGGTATTCAAGGAAAACAAAAATGACGAAAACGATATGCAAGGGCTTACAGTATTTGGCCAAGCTGGGATTTCTCCTTCCAACAAAAACGATATGTCAAAATATGTTGGAGCAGGCCTGCACTACATAGGACCTATTCCAAAACGAGACAAAGACAGAGCAGGTATTGCGCTTGCAAACGGGACTTTTGCTTCAAGGCTCGGAGACGTTGGCACTGACTACGGAACTACAAGAAGCGGAAGCGAAACAGTTTTGGAAGCATTCTATCGTGTTCAGGTCAGTCCTTGGTTCTACTTGCAACCAGATGTTCAATTCATAATGAATCCTGGTGGAACATACGATAACTCTGTCGCAATCGGACTGAGATCAGTTATTACATTCTAATTTTAAAATAAATCTTTTTAAGAACGGTGGTTTTTCAAAAAATCGCCGTTCTTTGTTATAATTTATTCATTTTTATGAGATAATTAGCGCAAAGATTAATTTTTACTGGGGGCAAAATGGATAAAAACATTAAAGTTTATATTGCTGGACATCGCGGACTTGTCGGAAGCGCGATTATGAGAGAATTTGAAGCACAAGGCTACACAAATATTATAACGAAAACACACAAAGAACTTGATTTGACAGACTCAATTGCTGTTAAGGAATTTTTTGAAACACAAAAACCTGAATGGGTAATTCTTGCGGCGGCGAAAGTCGGCGGAATCCACGGAAACAGTACTTATCCTGTTGATTTTATGTTAGATAACCTAAAAATTCAAAACAATATTATTGAAAATGCGTACAAAAACGACGTTAAAAAGCTGTTGTTCTTGGGTTCGAGCTGTATTTATCCGAAAGAAACTCCTCAGCCGATGAAAGAAGAATATTTGCTTTCTTCCTATTTGGAAAAAACAAACGAACCATACGCGCTTGCAAAGATTTGCGGAATAAAACTTTGCGACGCATACAACAGCCAATACGGTACGGATTATATTTCTGTTATGCCTTGTAATATGTACGGATTAAACGACAATTACCACCCAGAAAATGCTCACGTGTTGCCTATGTTAATCAGACGCTTCCACGAAGCAAAAGAGGCAGGACTGAAAGAAGTGGTAGTTTGGGGAACAGGAACTCCAAGAAGAGAGTTCATGTACGCTGGCGATTTGGCTACGGCCGTAATATACTTGATGGAAAACAAATCCGCTAAAGAAATCGGCGAATTTGTAAATGTGGGCTACGGCTCTGACATAAGCATTTTAGAAATCGCAGAATTGATTAAAAAAATTGTTGGGTTCGAAGGCGAATTAGTTTTGGATAAAACAAAGCCAGACGGCACGATGTTGAAACTTATGGATGTTTCAAGAATGAACGCACTTGGCTGGAAAGCGCAAATGTCATTAGAAGAAGGACTAAAAATTGCTTACCAAGACTTTTTGAGCAATGAGAATTTAAGATTTAGCTAAAGTGAAAAGTCTTTCATATTTGCTATCCTGAAGGGACTTTTCATGATAAAATGTAAGAATACTAAGAGCCTAGGAGTCAACAAGTGAAAATTTGCGTAATTGGAACCGGATATGTTGGATTAGTCGCTGGAACTTGCCTTGCAGATATGGGAAACAATGTTATCTGTGTTGATAGCAATATTGAAAAGATTGAACAACTAAAAAATGGAATCGTTCCGATTTACGAACCTGGCCTTGAAGAATTGGTAAAATACAACATTTCAGAACGCCGTCTTGATTTTTCGACAGATTTGCAAAATGCAGTTAAGTCTTCTCAAATTTGCTTTATAGCCGTGGGCACACCTGAATTCGAAGACGGTTCTGCGGATTTGAAAGCAGTTATTGCCGTCGCTAAAGAAATTGCACTTTCAATGAATGGTTACAAAGTTATCGTAAACAAATCGACCGTTCCTGTCGGCACTGCTGAAAAAATGACAGAAATTATTAAAACCAATACGCAACACGATTTTGACGTTGTATCTAATCCAGAATTTTTAAAACAAGGCGCAGCTGTTACAGATTTTCTTTCTCCTGACAGAGTGATAATCGGCTCAAACTCACCTCGCGCGACAGAAATTATGCAGGAACTATATTCTTCATTTCTAAAAACCGCTAACCGGGTGATTGTCATGGACGTAAAATCTGCAGAAATGGCGAAATACGCAGCTAACGCCTTTTTAGCTACAAAAATTTCTTTCATAAACGAAATCGCAAACCTCTGTGAAAAAATCGGCGCGGATGCAGAAATGGTAAGAGTTGGCATTACTACAGATTCAAGAATCGGAAGCCAATTTTTATTCCCTGGAATCGGATATGGCGGAAGCTGTTTTCCTAAAGACGTAAAAGCACTTATAAAAGTCGCAAGCCAGTTTGGCTCGGGCTCTGGCATCTTAGAAGCTGTGGACAAAGTGAACAAAAACCAAAAAATTCTTTTCTTGAATAAAATCCTTGATTACTTTGACGGAAATGTTAGCGGAAAGACTATTGCGATTTGGGGCTTGGCGTTTAAGCCAAAAACAAACGATATGAGAGAAGCTCCCGCGATTACAATAATTGAAGAACTCCTAAAAAGAGGGGCCAGAATCCAGGCGTTTGATCCAAAAGCCATGGATATGGCAAAAGCTATCTTTGGAGACAGAATTTCTTACACTCAAAATGCTTACGATACTTTAAAGGGCGCAGACACGCTATTACTGTTGACAGAATGGAATGAATTCAGACGACCAGATTTTGAAAAAATGAAAACTCTGTTGAAATCTCCGATTATTTTTGACGGAAGAAATCAATATGACAAAAAAAACTTAGAAGCAAAAGGGTTTGAATATATTTGTGTTGGATGCAGCAACGATAAAGTTACGAAAGAAATTAGTTGCAATTGATAGTATAAAGAAGGATTTAATTATGAATATTATTAAAAAAATGGTTAACAAAATAAAAAGAATGAGGCATCTGAAAGTAAAAGGACGCAATAACTTTATTTCTCCAATCCCTAACAGACTTAGAATAACTATTTACGGAGATAACAATAAAGTCATTTTGGACGATTGCCCACTCTTTGAGGGAGCAATTATAATCGGAACAAGTGATTGCCCAATCCAAAATTGTGTTGTGGAAATAGGAGAAAAAAGCACTTCCGAAGGAATCTATATGATGCTTTTAGAAAATAACAGCAAAATTAAGATAGGTAAAGATTGCATGTTTTCTTCAGGCGTTGACATATATTGTACAGACACCCACTCAGTATTAAATGCAGACAACGAAGTGATAAATGTTGGCAAATTTATAGAACTGGGGGACCACGTTTGGTGTGGAAAAAACGTTAAAATTGGAAAAAACACCAAAATAGCAGATAACTCCATAATTGGTTGGGGAAGTGTTGTAACAAGAGCTTTTGAAAAAACAAATGTACTAATCGCTGGGAATCCCGCACAAATAGTTAAAGAAAACATCAATTGGGACAGAGCAAGGCCCACAAAATATTTAATTTCTGGAAAAGAGAAAACTGGTGTAAATCAATAACCAATTCGGCGACTAATTTCAGTAAGGAGTAAAATGATAGACTTTCATTATACAGCACCGCAACCGCCTAGAGTTGCGCCTCAGGTGGTAAAACAGGAAATTATACACATGCCCGAAGCGAAGATGAAACAAATTGCTGTTTATACTCTGACAGAGAACAATGGCATGACCATAAAATTGCCTCCGGATTTCAATTTTGAATCTTACAAACAGCTTGGGGCGAAAGCCGCCAACGATGTGACATCTCGCGTGGGCAAAAAAGGTGAGGGTCTTGGCTGGGTTAATACCCTGCAGACAGAGCAGCTAAAAAATCTCGATTCTATTTACGCACTCGCTGACGAAGCAAAAAAGGGCAATTATACGAATTTGGTTGTAATGGGTATGGGCGGTTCAAGATACCCTAATGAGGCTTTGATAAAATTGCTCGGGAAAGATTCTAAAATCAAATATTTTTCAGCTATTGACCAGCAGAGTTTTGATAATTTTTCAAAGAACCTCGACTTGAACAAAACAAAATTCTTGGTCGTTTCAAACTCGGGCGGGACGCTTGAAACCATAACGGCTTACCAGAAATTTAAAAAACTCATGCAGGAGCATCTCAAAAAAGAGGACGTTTCAGACAGATTTATAGCCATGACAAACCCAGATTCAGGGAAAAGCAAGCTGAGAAAGCAAGTGGAAAAAGGCGAAATCAAACTTTCGGGAAAAACCCATGATGAGATTAGCGGCGGTTACTCGATGTTTGACGACGCGACTATTTTCACCCTAGCTTATGCCGGAATTGATAAAGCGGACGCCAAGAAACTCCTCGAAGGCTCTTTAGCTGCACAAAAAGAGTTCTTGAACCCCGACATAAACAAAAACGAAGCACTTAAGCTTGCGTCTTTCAACGTTGATTCCAAGCTAAAAGGCAATAACAAACACTTTGTGGACTATTTCGGAGATTATTTCGCGGGCTCTGCCAAGTGGGAAAAACAGCTGAAAAACGAGGGTTTAAAATCGAATATTTTGACCGACGCGAATGTCGGGCCTGAATTTTTGCATTATATAACAGAGTCTGACCTTGACGACAACAACAAGGATTCTTTTTATACGTTTGTGTACGTGAAACCGCAGGAAAAAGCAGTTTCTGCCCTGATTAACGGCGCTATTACGGCGTATTCTACCCAGCATCCTGTTGCTCAGATTGAGCTGAAGGATTTGTCGCCCAAAACAATATCAAGATTTATTGAACTGAAACACTTTGAAACCCTCTATACTGGGAACATGCTTCGCCAAAGACAAAACCTTGGGCAGGGCAAAACCGAAACCAACGCCCCGCTTCCTGAAGTAATGCAAACAAATGTCAACAAGTACAAAAAAGAGGTTAAAAAGAATTTTGATTATTAGGCAAATAAATACCCAAGATAATATAAACTTTAGAGCAAGACTGGTTTCTAAAAATGGAGGCTCAACCGTTTTGAAGAATAATTTGGCTGGATTATTTGCAAAATCATCTGAAATCCCTACTGGGCTAAAACAATTTGGAGAAAAATTTAATCCGAATTCAAATACGTTCTACCGAAAACTTCAAAAATTAGTAAAAGAAGAAACCGAAGCCTTAAAAGGCACAATATTTTTATCAAAAGACGATAAGGGTCTTATGTGTATTGAATTTAAAACTCCAAAAAACGGATTATACAAATACCACGATAGCAGAAAATACTCGACAAAAATATTTGCTGACGACTTCCTTCCTATGGAAAAAAATGCTGTATTGGAAGTAATTACAAAAGTTTCATCCATATTACAATACAGCCTTGGCAATAATTCGAAATATTTTAAAGTCTCCAATAAAATTTACAAAGAAAAAATGAGCGCAAGGTATTGATAATAAAGCCTCTTTTAGGAAAACACTCCAATATAATAAAAATATTCGCATTAAAAAAGACCTCTTTGTAAGGTCTTTTTAAAATGGTGCCGCATCTCACTCTGCCGAGCAAAAGCTGACTGAATGTCAGGTTTTGTGAGAGGGGCGAACCCGATGAACTCGTTCATCGCGTGAAATTCCGAGTCATAAATTTTCGCATAAAAAAAGAAGCCGAAGCTTCTTTTTTAAAAAATGGTGCCGCATCTCGGAATTGAACCAAGGACACAGGGATTTTCAGTCAGTGTGAAGCAATAATTCTCAAAATCCGTTAATAAACTTCAACAATACAGGGCTTGATATTTTACGTTTTTCCTGTTAGAATTATTTTAGATTTATTGATTTTTTTTGAAATTTACTGTGACAAAAGTGTGACAAAGATTTACAGAAGTGATTGATGCAAAGGGGTTAGATGGCAACTATAAGAAAAAGAGTAAAAAGCAATGGCAAAATAAGCTATACCGCTTGGATACGCATTAAGGGCTATCCTTCAATGAGTGCTACCTTTGAGCGTCTTACTGATGCTAGAGAGTGGGCTGCGGAAAATGAAACAAAAATGAAGCGCGGCAAGCATATTAAAGATGCCGAGGCAAAGAAGCACACCCTTGCGGAGCTTATTGATCGATATATTGAAAAAGAATTACCGCAACGCAAATCCGATGTTAAAAAGTTTAGCACACAGCTTAAGTGGTGGAAGTCAGAAATAGGCAGTTATCTTTTGTCTGATATAACGCCTCCTTTGCTATCAAAGTGCAAAGATGTACTTACAACAGAACCAAGCGAAAAACCTAAAAATGGACGTACTACACGCACTAATGCAACCATAAACCGCTACATGGCGTCTTTGTCTATTGTTTTTACTAGGGCTGTTAATGAATGGGGATGGATGGAAGAAAACCCTATGAAAAAAGTTACAAAGAAAAAAGAACCTAAAGGACGTATTAGATATTTAACAGATTCAGAAGTAACAACATTATTGCAGGCATGTAGACAAATTTCAGATGAATTGTACTTATTTACTAAAATAGCCCTCGCAACCGGTGCAAGGTACAGTGAAATATTAAACCTGACTTGGCAAAATGTTGACCTAAAACATAAGAAATTTTATTTTATGGACACCAAAAATGGTGAAGACAGAGGTGTCTCAATAACTCCATTGGTTTATGATGAAATTAAAGAATTCAAAAAAATCAGAAATATCAAGTCCAATTATATTTTTACAATGCCGGACGGAAAGAAATTAATTTATATGCGTGGTCAATTTGCAAACGCACTCAAAGATGCTAAAATAAAAGACTTTCGCTTTCATGATTTACGTCATACCTCAGCAAGTTACCTTGCTAGAGGCGGTGCAAGCTTGCTTGATATCGCAACTATTTTAGGGCATAAGACAATGGCAATGGTACAAAGATATTCTCATTTAACAGACAATCATACTGCAAAAGTGCTTGAAAATATGAATAACATTATGTTTGAGGGGATAAATAGATAACGGAAATAAATTATAGTTTTTTGGATTGTTTTCGTTTATATGCTTTTTGTGGTGAGCAATTTTCACAATATTTTTTATTTCTCCTACTCGGAGGAAATGGTGCATTACAGCACTTACATAATGCAATACCAATAAAAGCATCGTCAATTCTTTTTAACAAGGAAAAAAGCATTAGCTGATACATGGCTGCTTGAAAAAGGTTATTAACCACTGATACATATTCTAGCTTTTCAAAATCAAAATGAGCAAATAATTCTAAACTTTCAAATTCTTGCTTTAGCATTTTTGTACAATCTTCTATACTAAGTCCGCTAATATTTTTTTTGTTATCTATGTCTTTAATCTTTAGATACATATAAAAAGCCATGTTTATTTTGCGTAACATTGACATAAAATCATTCATTGAGAAGCCAAGTAATTTATTTTTCATCCATAAGTTATCCTGCTTGCAACGATTTATATCTGATAACCTTCCTTCAAAGGGAAAGCCATATTTTTTACACCATTTAATAATCAATTCCTGATTTTTTTTGTTGAGACGCAATGATTTATTTTTTTCCATTTTAGTCTTCAATTTCAATAAAGAAAACAATAAATCCCCATTTTTACAATTAATCGGCAGTATCGCTTCGCCTAACAGATAAGTGTCTTGTCTGTCATTTTGGTTAGAAAATTCATTTTGATACAGTACGGGGTCTTTTGCTATGGCATATAATTCGCCCTCAAATTCCTTAATATCATATTCTTTATAAATCATTTTATTATATTTGAAATGGCCTGGAATGTTAATTAATAAGCCATCTTCGGCTCTATGTGCGTCTTCTATTGCGTTATAGTTTTTCATAAAATACCTCAAAAGTTTATGTTTTGGTTGATGTTTTAATCTATATTCATAAACCATTTTAAATTAAACTATTGATAATAACAACAAACAAATTATAAAAATACACAAAAAATGGAGGATTATTAAATGCAAACATTATTGACCGTAAACCAATTTAGTGAACGCCATCCGGCTTTTAGCAAGGGTGGGTTAAGAGCGTTAATATTTAATGAAAATAAAAATGGTTTTTATAAAGTCATTCGCCGTATAGGTGGACGTGTGCTTATACATGAAAGTGCATTTTTCACTTGGGTAGAGCAATGTAACGGATTTAAAGGTGGTGAGGGATGATAGAAAACAAAGCGGATGAATTTTTGTCAATTCCTACATGTTTAAGAGCCTTAAATCGTTTCGTAGGTTATGACAAGAATAAAATGCCTATAAACCCCAAAACTGGTAATAATGCTCAATCTAACAACCCAAAAACATGGGCAGATTTAAAAACAGCTATGGAGAGTGTTAATACATTTCCCAATATAAAGGGCATTGGTATACAGTTAGGCGAAACTGATTTAGGGGTGCTTTGTGGTATAGATATTGACGATTGCATTGATGAAGATGGAAATATCGCAAAAGAAGCACAGGAAATAATAGATAAAATGGATAGTTATACAGAAAAATCTCCAAGCGGCAAAGGCGTACATATTATATTTTGGGCGAAGAAAAAAGGAAATAACTGTAAAAAAATTCAATTACCTTTTTGTAAAGCGTTTGAAATGTATGATTTTAACCGATATTTTACTTTAACAGGTAATAGGTTGAACGATAAAAACATAGAAGTCCGGCAGGAACAATGCGATTGTATTTATGACAAATACCTTGAACCTAAAGAGAGTAAACAACCTCAAAATGTTCTTAGCATGCCAGTTAATAAGGAATTTAAGTCAGATTATGATTATTTGCAGACTGGATTAGAAAAAGATGAAAAATTGAAATCACTTTATAACGGCTATAGGTCTTTGCCAGATGAAAGTTCAAATGATTATGCTTTGATGTCTAAACTTATGTACTGGTGTAACAACAATGTAGAATTAGCAAGGAGTCACTTTTTAAACAGCCCTTATGCGATGCGAAAAGATGCTGCCCATAAAAAGAAACTTGAAAGAGAAGATTATTTAAAAAGAACCGCAGAAAACTGTATTTGTGATACAACCGCACTTCAAGCTAATGATGCAGATTTATTAAGTAGAAAAAATGATTTTTTCAATGGTATAAATGCAGACAAAAAATCCATATTACAAAAAATGTATGATTTAAATCGAAAACCTAATAACTACTCAAAAGATGATAAAGGCAACGGCGAACTTTATTCGGATATTTTTAAAGACTGCTTACGCTTTGACGTAACCTCAGGGGGATGGAGAGCTTACAATGGCAAAATTTGGATTATTGATTTAGGCGGGTGCATATCCAGTAAATTAGGTAAAAGTTTAAGAAATGCTCTATTTGATTATGCAGCAAATGAAGATTTTTGTTCACATATTGAAGATGAAAAAGAGAGAATTGAATATATTGATAATTATAGAAAACATTTAATAAAAATGGGGAAAATAGCAGTCAGGGACAGCATGATAAAAGATGCTCAAAGTGAATATCCAATAAAAAGGGAAGATTTAGACAAAAATTCAAATTTATTTAATTGTCAAAATGGAACACTTGACCTTGAAACATTTGAATTTAAAGAACATCAGGCAAGTGATTTATTAAGTAAAATTTCTAATGTTGAATACAATCCAAATGCGTCCTATGAAATATGGCAAGAATTCATAGAAGAAGTAATGCAAAAGGATAAAGACAAAATATTATACTTACAAAAGGCTTTAGGGTATGCTTTAACTGCAGATACAAGTTATGAAACATGCTTTATTTTTTATGGTGCGACAACCAGAAACGGCAAAAGCACATTAATTATGACAATAATGGAGATGATGGGCAATTATGCTATGCAGGCAAAGCCTGAAACATTAGAGCAAAAGAAGAATAATGATAGCAGGAATGCGAACGGCGATGTGGCAAGATTAGATGGAGCAAGATTTTTAAATGTGTCTGAACCGCCTAAAAGAATGATTTTTGATATTGCATTACTTAAAACACTACTTGGTAGAGATAAAATAACGGCAAGGCAGATATATGAAAAAGAGTTTGAATTTTACCCTTACTTTAAATTGTTTATAAACACAAATTACCTACCCCAAATCGGGGATGATACAATCTTTTCAAGCGGGCGGATTAATGTAATTACTTTTAACAAGCATTTTGAACAGCATGAGCAGGATAAACACCTTAAAGATAGGCTTATTCAGAAAGATAACATGAGTGGGGTTTTGAACTGGTGTCTTGAGGGCTTAAGGCTCTTTAAAAAAGAAGGCTTACAACCGTCGGAAAGCATTGTTAAAGCGACAGAGGAATATAGAGCAAATAGTGATAAAATAGGGAATTTTATATCAGATTGCTTAATCAAATCAGGTGCAACTATTAAGGCTTCAGATGTTTATGAGACTTACCAAAAATGGTGTAAAATTTCAGGTTATGGTGTTGAAGGGCTAAGGAATTTTTACAGCGAACTCAAGGGTAAGAATTTATTGCAACCTAGTGGCACAATAAGGGCGGTTACGGTTCGGAATGTTGTTTGTAACTATTCCATTAAAGATGAATATAAACCGCAAGAGCCTTATCCTTACAGGGTATTTATGGATAATTAAAAACCAATTGTGCAAAATATGCAGTTTGTATGTAAACCCCTTATAAGAATTAGTTTCAAAATACTTCCCATAATAATTGCACAAACTGCACAAAGATTTATTAAAACTTGGATTCATATAAAATATTTAAATATAAGGAGGAAATCATGACAAAAAAATATAATACTCAAAATTTAATCCCAAATAGTGAGCGTACTCCGAGTGAACTCCGAGAAATTACATCAAAAGGTGGGATAAGGTCAGGCGAAGCTCGCCGGAAGCGAAAGACTCTGCGAGAAGAACTGTTAGTATTGCTTGAATCTGGGGGCATTCAAGGGAATATTTGTGTTGCATTGATTGACAAAGCACTGGATGGCGATACAAAAGCATTTCAAATTATTCGTGACAGCATAGGCGAGAAGCCTGCTGAAAAAATCGACTTCATGTCAGTTAATGTAGACTTGCAAAAATCGTATGATGAAGTAAACGCACTGATGGAGGAGCAGAGAAGGAAAATTATAGAAGAGAGAGCGGAAGTATTGCAAATTGAATGTCAAGAATAAGCGGACTTTACCCCTCCCCCCCCTCCGAAAACCTGCAAAATTGGGTTTGAAACTACCGATAGTACCCCTAGAAAAATTTTTTGGTTTTTAGGTTATTTGTAAAATTATCAATATTTGAAACGATATGCCTGATTTTTTATATACGTTCGTAATTCTTTAGCCTAAAGTTTGCAATTTTCTCATAATGCAATTCATCAAAGCTTTTAATTACCTCTAATGGTTTACCATGTAATATTACATGTCCACAATTATAATGAAAATCAACTGCTTTTAAGTCTATGGTTGTAATATCATTACAATTATGCCCGTATATCTTTAAAATCTTAACAATGTCAATATCATTTTTAAAACATAAGATAATTTCTCTACTGCCGTCATAATATATTGCTATATCTTTTATTACAAATTTTGTGCTTATATTAAAATAAGTATAACCATCGGTTCTGGGATTACCGTTAGGATGATAATAAAAATCTTCAAAATCCATACGCGAATATGCTTTACTTTTAAAAGATACTTTTTCTGAATCTATTTTAAAAAATCCAACTTCATTTTCTACTTCCCATACATTGAGTTTGTCCATGATTTTTCCTCCTTGTATTAAATTCTACCCCAGTCTTATTTTAAGCTATGATTCGATTTTTCACAACTTTTATATCCCAGCTAATGCTTGGATTACGGATGATAGTGGGTAAGCCAGACTATTTTACCTGACCTTACTGAGATGCTATTAGGGTAAAAAATCAAAGCTTACAATTTTAAATATTTTAAAGCAGAAACCACTTTGTAAATATACTGTAGTTCATTGTAAGATGCGTTATTTGTAGCGTGATTAATAGCCATTAAAAGCTCTTCCCTATCTTTGATGTGCCCAAAGTCAAAAAGGTCTTTTTCTTCTACTTCTAGTGCGTCTGCTAATTTCTCTAAGGTTTTAGCAGTCATAAAACGCTTGCCGCATTCAATATTACTCAAATTCGGTTTATCCATCTCAATTTTTTCGGCAAGAGCTTCTTGAGTAAAATTTTTACCTTTTCTTATCTCTTGTATTCTTGCACCTAGTTTTTTCTTTAATGGGTTCATAAATAATCCTCCTAACCATGATATAGTTGAGGACTTTAAAAATAAACTTGCTTATTTGCTATCAAATGTTGTTTTTAATAGTTTTTTATGCTACTTTAACTTTAAAAGTTAATCTATTAGACTATTTTTTCATACAAAAGTTAGTAAATTTTATGAATAAATAAAGGAATGTAAGATATGGCAACTGCAAGAAATGGAGGTTTTATGAAGAAATTTATTATTGTTTTACTTTTATGCCTCAGTTTATTTTCTGTTAGCAATCAATTTTCATTTGCTACAGATTCTCCCATTCCAATAGAAGCCATTTTCCAAAAAAGTGGAAATTTACAATTTACAATTTATAGAGTTACGATTAATAATGCGAACAAAAATAATTTCAAAGATTTTTTAGCTAATATTTTAATAAATAACAATTACAATATAGATTATTCTAATGATTACCAGTTAACCGCAACGAAAACTGCTGGAATCGTCGAAAATGCACTAATAGGAAATTCTACATTTTTATTTAATTTTTCACAAGATGGGAATAATGTCCAATTTATTGGTAAAAGTAAAGCCGGATTTGAAAAAGTCTTGTTTAGCCTTATGCTTGATATATTAATTTTGTATACAGGGCAGCCAGTACATTGGCGCATTATCCAATAAAAAAATTTGAACAATTTAATTAAACAAGAAAGGATTATGATATGAAAAAGATTTTTATACTTATTACGGCTTTAATACTTATAGAAAACATTGCAAATGCTTCTGCTGTTGACGTTATGATGGGTGCTGGGACAGTAGGTGGCATAGTAACAAGTGCAGTAATAACAAAAGTTTCCGTGGATAATTCAAATACAACAACGGATGCAATTGTACGTAATCTTGACGCACAAACGGAAAACATTAAAAACAATGCTAGTTTACAAGTTATACGTCAACCTGATGGGACAGCAAAAGTTTATCAAAACGGAGTTGAAGTCAAATCAACAGCCGACCCGAACTCCCCCGAATATAAAATGGGCTTAAAAATGGCTGAAGGCATAGCAGGTTATATAGAACGTAAAAATGCTAAGGCTGAGCTTAAACAAATAAAAGCACTTGCAAAAATTGAAAATGACACCAAAACACTTATACTTATTAAAAAATATAAAAAAGCTGGTGATGTAGTTACTTTAAAAAAAATAACAGAAAGCAAAAAACAAGAAAAATAAAAAATTATATCTGAATGTTTACTAAAAAATGGAGGAAAAATCATGAAAAAACAAATTATTATCGCAGCTATGGCTATGGTTTTATTACCACAAGTAGCTCAAGCAAAAGAGGCCGTTACTGTTTTAATCCCACGTGAGGCTGGCATGTCTTGCGACAAAAACGACTACACGTTTATTCAGGGCTACAGGTCTTTTTGGAGTTATGTTAGACAAATTAAGCCATCAAATTATCCCGGCTACTGGGCATTAGTTCCGACCATATACGTAGATGGCTACGGCGGGACTGTTTGCAGAAACGTAGTTGAAAAGGGATATGGCACTATTAATTTAAAAAAGAAAGTGCAATCAGAATAGAATTTCTCAACTTATAACCCTAAGGTTGTTTGTTCAAATCCAGCGCCCACTCCCACATCGCAGCTCTTGCAGTTATTTCTATCGTTTCCCACTTTTCAAAAACCGCCTCTGCAGCGTCTGGAAGTGCAACTTGTTTTCTACCTTTATATTTACCTGCACGTTGAGCCAGAATAATACCTTATTTACAAACGTTATTTTACAATTAAAAAATATACGTAATAATACGGACTTTTATTATATTTTCAAACTGTTATAATGATAATGTTAAAACAATTCTTGTTAAGGCCCACACCCTCGATGGTAAGGCTGTTTGCAAGAGCCAAGGGGCGGGAGCTGTGTGTGATATGAATTAACACTTTCAAACTTCTCTCCTTAAGAATATTTGTATATTGAAGTTAACCGATTCGGTTAGCTTTTTTAAAATATCAGATTATACATAACTTGAAAGAAAGGGAAACAAAATGTTAGAACAAGACATAAAGCAGCAACTTATTACTGCTGGAATTGGAGCAGATGCCGACATAATTGTCGGAAGCGTACCTACAACACCTGGAGACATAATTGTAATTGGTTCATCTGAGGGCGTTTTAACTGCTCTTGAAAATTCAACTTTATCCTCGCAGAGCCTAATGGTTCAAAAATCGGTAAGCCTGCCAAATATGCCGGATGTGAGACAAACTTTGGCTATTATCGCAATTAATGAAAATTATGTAGCTGCCCACGACAAAATTTGGGATGTTTACAACGAACTAATTTCGGAGAAAAGTGGTTATAAAATTTGTAACGGCAAACAAATGTATTTTGTTCCAATTCAATCGCCATATTTTTACAAAACTGAAGGCGGCAAAACCTTCTTCATTTTGAATGTAACTGTAAACACAACTAGAGAAGCTTAAGGAGAAAGTTATGACAAGTAAACAAACAATAATTATAGGGATCGATGATGCAAAGATTTTTGAATTGACTGCAGATAGTGATAGTAGTGGCGATAATGTTTTAACTTACGCAACTGCTATCGAAGTCCCTAATATACAAAAAATGGAATTGACAGACGTAGTCACAGAAAAACCGCTTAGTAAGGATGAGCAGGTTTTTGATTATTCGGTTAAAAGGGATTACATTGCTTGGGCTTTTCAAAGTGCAAAAATAAGCCTTGATGCACTTGCTATTTTAGAAGGCGGAGCTGTTACAACAACAGGAGTAACTCCAAATCAAGTGAATACATACTCAATAACTGAATCAAGTATTCCAAAATATTTTAAGCTTGAGGCGAAAGCGAATTACTCCGCGGGAGAAGTGGGTGATTTTCATCTTAAATTATACAAATGCAAAGCTAACAATATTGATATTCAATATGTAGCAAACGATTATGCAATTGTATCGGTAACTGGGGTTGCTATACCTACAAAACATGACGGAAGAATAAAAGACTATGTTATTAATGAAACCCCTTCGGAAATAATTTAACGGATAAAGATTTAAAAATTAAAGGAGAAAATATATGACAACATTCAATGATTTTAAGTATAAACAGGCACATGTATCTTCTGTGCAATTTAATACCGTAGTAGATGAAACTTTTACTGGCGGAGAGCAAAGAAGAGATTTGTGGAGCGAGCCAAGGCTAAAATGGACATTAGATTTTGAAAAAGATCAAGTGGATAGAGCCGACTTAGTTGAATTTTTTACTGCCCAAAAAGGGAGAAAAAATACTTTTAATTGGACATGGGACGCAAATAAAGGTGGCGATGGACACACTTATCTTGTAAGATTTGATACAGACCAACTTGATCTTAAGATTTTAGAAATGGGATATTCAACATTCAGTATTGATTTAGTACAGGTGGTAGCGTAATGGGAAAGAAATTAACAGCAAATCAAAAAATTCAAATAGCTAAATCAGTTTTGAAGACAAGAAGATTAATAACCATTGAGCTTGAAGCTCCTTTTAGAATTTTGGAAAACGATTCTACTGGTAGTATTCAAATCAATGGTGACACTTATTACACAAAACTTGTTCAAACCTCTGCTGTCCAAGGTTCTTTGGATGGTAACAGTGAGAAGATGGACGTAATTATCTCTGACCTTTCTCAGGATTTTGCAGGTTTAATTGCTGATAATGGCGATGTATTAACCAATACTACTTGCAAGGTTGAACAGATAATTTTTGACGGAGACACAAACACCATCGTCGATAGTCCTGTACTGCTTTTTGAAGGTTTAATCAATAACATTCAACTGTCACAAACATACTGTGCGTTTTCGGTTGAAAGACCTCTGTATAGTTATTCTACCGTAAGTCCAAATATGACTTATGATGTAAACTGCCAGTTCGCATTCAAAGACGGTCGATGCCAATACAGTGGAGCTGAAACGAAATGCAATAAGACAATTTCAAGATGTCAGGCACTGGGTAACGTAACACGCTTTGGTGGATATCCGTCAGTTGTTGTTCCAGTAAGTCTAACTTAAACGGAATTTACATTAATTCTCTGATTTTATTTGTGGTGTATAATTATCACAGATAAAAAGAAAAA
>Ga0302215_10001181_pt1 | contig 18898 bp, 15 predicted proteins | sample II_Fen_N3_1_FD_194580 | JGI IMG/M metagenome (GOLD analysis project Ga0302215, IMG submission 194580) | Peat permafrost microbial communities from Stordalen Mire near Abisko, Sweden - II_Fen_N3_1 | ecosystem: Environmental > Terrestrial > Soil > Wetlands > Permafrost | place: Sweden: Abisko...
CTTCCCTAAACTGGCACACCTTGAGCTGGGTTGTGCTGTTGGTGCTGACTTTGGACAAATGTATGGAAATTCGGTTGGAATTCAGTTCTCTGTACGTAAGCGGGGTGATTTGTTTTGTAAAAAGAAATAGTTGTGAGTATTGAGTTCCGGGTTCTGAGCACTGAGAGAATAAAGAAATAGTTCTGAGTTCAGGGAAAAGAGTAAATACTGGCTCAGAGTTCTCAACTCCCCACTCAAAACTTCCAACTCCCAACTCCCAACTCCCCACTCAAAACTCCTTACTCTCCACTCAAAACTCCTCTATTTAAGAGTATTTTGGCTGGTTTATGTCGCATTTTCGGGGATAAGTTATATTAAAACTCTCTACTTTAAGAGCTTTTTTAGTATCTTTGCCAATCCTAATTAAAAATAGTTATAATTTGATTCATATAGCTTATTTGCTGATAGTTAAATAATCTATCGGGCTGAATCAAAACGCTGATTCATTGTTAGGACTGATTTACAAAATATGTTGATTAAAAATGTTACTTATTTTAAATGAAAGAGCATAAAATTGCCGTTATAGGGCTTGGTTATGTAGGATTGCCACTAGCCATTGAATTTGGAAAGAAATATAAAGTACTTGGATTTGATATCAATAAAACGCGGGTTGACGAACTTCAACAAGGTTTTGATCACACGTTGGAAGCCGATTTAGAGGGAATGTGCGAAGCCACATCCAGGCGTCAAATAAACCCTGAATCGGGGTTGTCTTTCTCGCACGTGGAAGAAGATTTGAAGGACTGCAATGTGTTTATCGTCACTGTTCCGACTCCTATCAATCAATTCAATATGCCCGATTTAGGTCCGCTTATCGGAGCATCCCAAATGCTCGGGCGTGTTATCAGTCGGGGTGATATTGCTATTTACGAATCAACTACCTATCCCGGTTGTACCGAGGAAGACTGTGTGCCGGTTATCGAAAAAGTATCAGGATTGCAGTTTAATGTCGATTTCTTTGCAGGTTACAGCCCCGAACGTATTAACCCCGGCGATAAAATAAACACACTTACAAAAATCAAAAAGGTTACTTCCGGTTCTACTCCTGAAATTGCAACAATCGTCGATGACCTTTATGCATCCATTATCACTGCCGGAACTCACAAAGCACCAAGTATGAAGGTGGCCGAAGCTTCCAAAATTATAGAAAATGCGCAACGTGATGTAAATATATCATTTGTAAACGAATTGGCATTGATTTTTGATAAAGTAGGCATAGATACTAACGATGTGATTGAAGCAGCAGGAACCAAATGGAATTTTCTAAAGTATCGTCCTGGTTTGGTTGGAGGTCACTGTATTTCAGTCGATCCGTATTACTTGGCCAGTAAAGCTGAATCCTTGGGATATGTACCACAGGTAATACTTTCGGGCCGACATGTGAATAACAGCATTGCCCCATTCATTGCCAACAAGGTTTTGAAACTGATGATTCATAAAACACATACAATCAAAGGTTCCAATGTCCTTATTTTGGGTGTAACTTTTAAGGAAAACTGCCCGGATATTCGTAATACAAAGGTAGTTGACATCTATCGTGAGCTTTGCGAATTTGGATTGAATGTAGATATTTACGATCCCTGGGCATTAGCCGAAGAAGTAAAGCACGAGTACAATGTGGATATTATTTCCGAATTGGATAAAACAAAGCAGTATCAGGCTGTGTTATTGGCTGTGGCACACGACGAATTTAAGGAAATTGATTTTGAAAAATACTATACTTCCGGCGCAGTTGTTTTCGATGCGAAAGCGGTAGTAGACAGACGTTGGGTGGATGGACGATTGTAGTTCTGAGTCGGAAGTAAGGAGTTCAGAGTTAAGACCAGGAAGTAATAACAGCATAGTTTGTAGTAAGTAATTCTGAGTGGTGAATCCAGGAGGAAATGAATAAATTAATACAAATATTGAAAGTAAATAGTAAATTAATAAATCGATTATTGAATTCATTTTCATTTGCTTATTAAAAATTAGCGAACATTTGTCATTTTGTACGGGAGTGACGAACTTTTCTTTATAAATAAATAAAAATATATAATATCTAAATAGTTGCTTGTATGAAAAAACATTTTATGTTTAAAGTTATTCTCATAATTTCCATTCTTCTGTCAGGGATAACAACTGTCTATTCACAGACTGTTTCACCGATAGTTATGCAAATGGTCGCAGATGAATTACAAAAAAGAGGTTTGACTGAAGCTGAAGTCCGTGCGCGCTTGCTGAAAGAAGGGATAGACTTGGAAAGTGTACCACCCGCTCAATTACCCCAATACAAATCACAGGTAATGGCCATTCTGGATAAAATGCAGGCTGAGAAAAAGGCTGCCGGGCAAATAACAGGTATTCCCGGAACACAGGCAGTTAATATTAATGTCGGGAGTACTACACCTCTTGTTATTCCAAATTCTCCTGCTATTTCAAATACTTCTGGTGGTTCAATGTCTACAGGTATTATACCGGACGGAACTCTTGGGCAGTTTGTACCAGTCGGAAATCAACAAAATGAACCTACTCCAACAGCTTTACTAACAACACCACAGGAAGCTGCTGCAGAGGCTGGACAGCGAGTTCTTCAGCAAGCTGCTGCCAAAAAAGGTGGTGACGATAATATTTATGGACATTCACTCTTTTTAGACAAATCATTGGACTTATTTCGGACAACGGATGGAGCTCAGGCTCCCGATACTTATGTATTGGGACAAGGCGATGAAATTCATATCACCATCTTTGGTGCTTCGCAAACCGATATACAGCAACGAATTGCACCGGATGGCTCTATTCAACCAACAGGAGGGGCGAAAATATTTCTAAAAGGACTCACACTGGCTCTGGCACGTGAAGTAATCAGAAGAAATCTTTCAACTTCCTATTTATTCCGGGGTGATCAGATTGCAGTGACTATAGTTACTTGCCGCACTATTATGGTCAATATTTTTGGTGAAGTAAAAACCACAGGGGGATTTAGTATTTCTGCCCTCAATTCAGCCTTTAATGCCTTATCAGCCGCTGGAGGTCCTACAGCAATAGGATCAGTTCGTGCTATACAATTAATTCGAGGAAATACCCGTAAAACTATTGATTTGTATGCATTTATGAATGATCCTGCTTATCAGTTTAAATTCGATCTACAATTTAATGATATTATTTATGTTCCGGCAGTGAAAAATTTAATTTCAATAGAAGGGGCGGTTAATAGGCAAATGTCTTATGAAATGTTGAATAATGAGTCGTTAACCGATTTAATACATTATGCTGGTGATTTGAAGAAAGATGCGTTTCCTAACTTTGTTCAGATTCAGCGTTATGTTGCTGGTGAAGAAAAATTGTTTGAATGGGATCTGGAAACAATTATGAGTGGAAAAATAAAGGTTGCATTAATGAATGGCGATATTGTACGAATTAAAACTATTGCAAAACCAATGGATCAATATGTAAGTATACAAGGTGGTGTATATTATCCCGGGCGTTTTGATATAAAAGCAAATCCAACACTTAGTAAATTAATAGCTAATTCAAAACCAAACTATCAGGCAAAAACAGATTTCCTGTTTATTGAACGTATGCGTCCGGATTCTACACTACAGTTATTGACTATACCTTTTCCGAATGAAAAAGAAGGAGTACCTGATTTTAAATTGCAGGCCCGGGATAGTGTTTTAATTATGGATCAGGCTTCTTATAGGGATGTAGCAACTATTTCTGTTAATGGAAATGTGCGTAAACCGTTCGAAAAAACGGTATCATTTAGCGAGAGGTTAACTGTAAAAGAAGCGATTGAAATGGCAGGTGGACTAAAGGCCAGTGTATATCCTGTAGCCTATATTTTTAGGAAAAACCTGTTTAACCCAACACAAATAAGCTATATCCGTATCGAGTTAAGTCAATCAGATAATGTTCAAATTCAAGCGGGCGATCAATTGAATATTTATGACAATACTACTTATACAAATGTAGGAGAGTTAAAAGTATTTGGTGCTATTAAGACTCCTAAAAGTTTTACGTACGATGCTACCATGTCTGTGCAGGATATATTGATAAATGCCGGTGGATTTAATGTAGGTGCAGCTTATAATCGGGTAGAAGTTTTCCGTACTATACTTTCTCCAACAGAGAAAACGAAACTCCAGTTAATTACGTTGAAAGTTGACTCAACTTATCAGGTTATAAGCCCAAAGAATTTTGTATTACAGCCCTATGATCAGCTTGTAGTACGTTTAGTCCCCGAATTTTCTATGGGGCGTACAATTGAGTTGGATGGTCAGGTAAAATATCCCGGAACCTATGTGCTGGAATCTAAACAAACAAAATTAAGCGATGTAATCAAGATGGCAGGTGGTTTACTTCAGGATGCCGATCCCTTTGGTGCAACTTTATTTCGTACCTACAATAAAAGGGGTCATATCAGCATGAACATAAGAAGTGCTCTGCAACATCCTGGGAATTATTATTACAACCCTATTTTATTCGAAGGCGATGTTATTAATATAAATCGCCTTGAAAATACAGTGTCCATATTGGAAGCTGGAACCCGTATGTCTCAATATTCAGTTAACCCGGAAGCAAGTACATTGAAGAATATTGTTTTTCAGGGACACAAATCAGCTTATTGGTATATACGCAATTTTGCCGGTGGTTTTCAAAAGCTTACTGATAGAAATTCGGTAACAGTTACGTATCCAAACAATCAAATGCAGGCTACGAAACATTTTTTATTCTTTAGAATTTATCCAAGAGTTGAATCTGGTTCGACTATAACAATGAAAATGGATGCCGAAAAAATAAAATTAGAGGCAGAACCCAATCAAAAATTAGATATCGAAACAACTGTGTCCAAAGGCCTTTCTGTGTTAATGTCTACACTATCTGTTATACTACTTTTGCAAAGACTTTAGGCTTGTAAGAAGTAAGAGACAATCTAATTGGATTTTTAAAAAATTGGGTTCAAGTGTTTTTATTTATTCTATTATTTACCCCGGATTCTGGGAATAAATCAGTATTATTATGAGTGAAGAATGGATCGATTTAGAAAGCGAAGATAATGACAAAGTAGATTATATTGCTTTGTTGAAATCGCTTTGGAATGGTCGTAAAATAGTTATTATCTGTTTAGTAATTGGGATAATTTTGGGAGTTTTTATTGCAATTAGTTCTCCAGGTGTATATACATCATCAACTGTTATGGTACCTCAAACTGGTAATAGTGGAAATAAAGCATCATCACAACTTGGTGGTTTAGCAGCTTTGGCAGGTATCAGTATTGATATGACACAGCAGAACCCGGAATTATCACCAATCATTTATCCCAAAATTGTAAATAGTATTCCGTTCAAATTAGAACTGATGAATTCACCAGTTAAATTTGAGGATTTCGATAAACCAATTTCATTATTAGATTATTATACTAATCCTAATTTTCAGAAGTTTTCGATTTTAGGTATAGTGAAAAAGTATACGATTGGACTACCTGTATTGATTATTAAATCATTAAAGGAAGATCCCAAAGATCTAAAATATTATACTAATAATGATAGTAATAAGAATCAACCGATTCAACTAACAGAAGATCAATATCAAATGTCAAAAATGCTTGATGATATTGTGTCGTTAGATGTTGAGGTCAAAGATGGTTATTTAACGCTCACAGTTCAAATGCCAGAGGCACTTGCTGCTGCTCAAGTTGCTCAAAATGCTCAGCAATTATTACGGAAATATATTACCAACTTTAAAATTCAGAAAGCAAAAGCCGATTTGGATTTTATACAGGGACGATATGATGTCTTGAAAGGTGATGCTGAAAGAGTTCAATATTCTATAGCCGTGAAATCTGATCGTTTTAAAGATCTGATAACAAATGTTCCACAGGTTGAAACAAACCGAATGCAAGTTAAATATGCAGTTTCTAATGGTGTTTTTCAGGAATTGGCAAAACAATTAGAACAAGCAAAAATACAGGTAAAAAAAGATACCCCGGTGTTTACAACAGTAGAGCCTGTAACTATTCCTATGAAAAAAACGAGTAGTAGAATGTTAGTTGTACTTACTTATATGTTCATTTCAGGGTTAATTAGTTTAGTCATTATTTTTGGAAAACCTTATTTTACTGAGTTTAAGCAAAAATGGAACGAAAAATAACGTATCATCATACACAAATGTTATCCATTTCCTAATTCATATTTCTTCTTACCTCAAAATTATTGAAATTTATGAAAGTGTTAATACTTGCTGGTGGATTAGGTTCTAGATTATCTGAGGAAACCACATTAAAACCTAAACCCATGGTTGAAATTGGTGGGAGACCAATTTTATGGCATATAATGAAAAGCTACTCATATTATGGATTTAATGAGTTTATAATCCTTTGTGGCTATAAAGGGTATATGATAAAAGAATATTTTGCCAATTATTATCGACACCATTCAGATTTGACAGTTGACATGGCGAATAACTCAATAAGTTATCATAAAAACCACGCTGAACCCTGGAAGGTTACGTTAATTGATACTGGTCTTGAAACCATGACAGGTGGTCGTATAAAACGAGTTCAGGAATATGTTGGTAATGAGCCTTTTATGCTTACTTATGGTGATGGTGTAGGAGATATAGACATTTTAAAATTGATAGACTTTCATCAGGAACATGGAAAGCTAATTACAATGACATCAGTGCAACCCGAGGGACGATTTGGTTCTTTATTGATAGATGAAAATAATAATATTTTGTCATTTAAAGAAAAACCACGTGGCGATGGTAATTGGATAAACGCTGGTTTTTTTGTTTGTCAACCTCAGGTTTTTGACTATATTCAGGATGGGGATGCTGCCTTTTTTGAACGCGAGCCCCTAGAAAATTTGGCTAATGACAGGCAATTAGTTACATTTAAGCATGAGGGTTTTTGGAAACCAATGGATACCCTTCGTGATAAAACTCAATTAGAAGAGATGATTGAGAGCGGAACAGCACCATGGATTAAATGGTAGATATTTCTAATTTTACGATTCAAAGTGATGAAAGATATTTTTAATAATGTTTATAAAGGGCGCAAAGTTTTTATTACCGGACACACTGGTTTTAAAGGTTCATGGCTCTGTTTATTACTTCATAAATTGGAAGCCGAAGTATATGGTTATGCACTTGAGCCACCTACTAATCCAAGCTTATTTGTTGAAGCAAAAATTGAAGAACTGATTAATTCTACTATTGGTGACATAAGGGATTATGATAACTTGCTTCAAACTCTTCAACAGATTCAACCCGAAATAGTTATTCATATGGCTGCCCAACCTCTTGTACGAGAATCCTATCTGAATCCAAGAGAGACTTATGAAATTAATGTAATGGGAACTGTTAACTTGCTTGATGCCTGCAGACAAATTCCAGGTATTAAGGCTATTGTTAATGTAACTACCGATAAATGTTATGACAATCGTGAATGGCATTGGGGATATCGTGAAAATGAACCCATGGGTGGTTACGATCCCTATTCAAACAGTAAAGGTTGTTCAGAACTGGTAACCGCATCGTATCGTAGTTCATTTTTTAATCCAACTAATTATTTTGAACACGCTGTTGGTTTAGCTTCCGCACGGGCGGGAAATGTAATTGGCGGAGGTGATTGGGCTGTGGATCGATTAATTCCGGATTTTATAAGAGCTATATCAAAAGGCAACGAAGTTTTAATCAGAAGCCCTTATGCTATACGCCCATGGCAGCATGTACTAGAACCATTAACCGGTTATCTTACTTTAGCTGCTAAATTAGTTGCTGATGGTCCTATGTATGCCCAGGCCTGGAATTTTGGGCCAGACGATAAAGATGCTAAAAATGTTGAATGGATTACAACTAAAATCTGTGAGATATGGGGTAATGGAGCTACATTCCGTATTGACTCAAATCCCCAACCACACGAAGCAAATTACTTGAAACTAGACTGTTCAAAAGCTAAAGCAGAATTAGACTGGGAACCACGATGGGATATTAATGATACCCTTAAATCGATTGTCGAATGGAATAAAGCATTTATTGCCGGCGATGATATGCGTTTGAAAACAAACGAACAAATAGAGGAGTATTTTAATAGTTGAAATTGAGTTTCATATATTGAACTCATAAATAGAAATTCTTAGAAATTAAAATTCATATAAAATGCAAGATCATAAGCAACTTAGAAGAGAAATAATTGAAAAAACAAAAGAATATTATCAGGCGAGATTTGCTCATTCAGTTTTTGAGGAAGGTAGGTCAAAGGTAAATTATGCGGGAAGGGTATTCGACGAACAAGAAATTGTAAATGCAGTAGAAGCATCATTGGATTTTTGGCTAACTGAAGGTAGATTTTCTGAAGAGTTTGCCGAAAAGATTGCAGATTTTTTGGGTGTTGATAATGTATTGTTGACCAATTCAGGTTCATCAGCTAATTTATTGGCTTTCTCAGCACTAACTTCTGAAAAACTGGGTGATAAAAGACTAAAACCAGGGGACGAAGTTATTTCAGTAGCTGCCGGCTTTCCTGCAACTGTTACACCGATTATTCAATATGGGTTGGTTCCTGTATTTGTTGATGTTGATATCAATACATATAACATTGATATAGAACAAGCCGAAAAAGCGATTACCAGTAAAACACGTTGTATATTTATTGCCCATACACTCGGTAATCCATTTAATTTGGATGCTATTATGGAATTGGCAAATAAACATAACTTATGGGTGATTGAAGATAACTGCGATGCATTTGGAAGCAAATATAAAGGAAAATATACAGGTACTTTTGGTCATTTATCAACTATCTCCTTTTATCCGGCTCACCATATAACTACAGGTGAAGGTGGTGCTATCATTACTAATAATCCATTATTGGCTCAATTAGTCCGCGCATTCCGTGATTGGGGGCGTGACTGTTATTGCATGGGTGGTGAGAATAATACTTGCGGAAAGCGCTTTTCTCAACAGTTTGGCAATTTACCATTTGGCTATGACCATAAATATGTATACTCCGAAATTGGTTTTAATTTAAAAATGACTGATATACAGGCTGCAATTGGTGTTGCACAAATGGATAAATTAGAATTATTCTGCGAAAAAAGAAAGGAAAACTTTAAAAAGCATTATGCTATTTTTTCCAAATACCCACAATTCTTCAGTTTACCAACAGCTACTGAAGGCTCGGATCCGGCATGGTTTGCTTTTATTGTAACAGTTAAAGAAAATACGCGTTTTAACCGTGACGAAATTACCCGACATCTGAATAGTAAACTGATTGAAACACGCAATCTCTTTGCCGGAAATATGACTAAACAACCTGCATTTGTCGATAAAAACTGGCGTATAGCTGATAATTTGAATGTAACTGATAACATAATGAATAATACATTCTTTTTGGGAACATATCCCGGATTGACAGATGAAATGTTTACCTATGAAGAAAGAGTATTGGATGAATATATTGCCGGGCTATAGTCTGTGTAAAGGTTTTAGTATTTAAACAGTCAAAATAATGTCAATTGTAAAAAAATATAAAGCCGAGGTAATCGCCATTGATAGTTTTATTGATGGTGTTTACACATTAACTTTGGCACCGGAAAAAGGTCGATTTCGTTACTCACCGGGTCAATTTCTACATTTAGCCATTGATACGGAGTACGATGGAGCAAGTCAATGGCCAAATTCAAGATGTTTTAGTTTACAAACTTCACCTGATGAAACTTATGCTAAAATAACGTATGCAGTTAATGGTGAATTTACTCATCAAATGGAGAATGCAATAAAGCCTGGTAGTGAGGTCTGGGTTAAACTGCCTTATGGTGAATTGTTTGATCAGGAGCATAGTCGTTCTCATACTGTCTTTATTTCGGGTGGTACAGGAATTACACCCTATTTATCTTTATTTACTGATAGTTCTTTTGCAGAGTATCAAAAGCCGGTTCTTTATGCAGGTTTTCGATCCCGCATTTTCAATTTATATTCTAACGAATTAAGGAGGGCTGCCACAATAAATAGGAATCTTGTCGAAAACTATATTTATCAAGACACAGATGGTATACTAAATATTGATGATATATTTGCTGAAAATGGAGTTTATGCAAGTTATTTTATATCGGGTCCACCTGTAATGATTAAATCGTTTAAGAAGGCGCTTATACTGAAAGGTGTTGACGAAAAAAATATCTTAACTGATGATTGGGAATAACTAAAAACCATACCGACTTAATGAAAATTGAAAATACATTTATTGAAGGATTAAAGTTAATCTGTTTGAATGAGTTTAAAGACTTGAGAGGAAGCTTTATAAAGGTTTTTAATCAAGATTTTTTTGCCCAAAATGGCTTATCAACAGATTTTAAAGAAAGTTATTATTCAATTTCAGCTAAAAACGTGTTGCGGGGCATGCATTTTCAAATACCACCTGCAGACCACACAAAATTAGTTTATCTCAATCAGGGTAAAATAGTAGACGTAGTACTCGATATACGCAAAAACTCATCTACCTATGGGCAGTATTTCTCTATTGAAATAACAGACGAATCTCCTGTCTTGATTTACATTCCGGTTGGGTGTGCACATGGTTTCTTAAGTTTGGAAGATCATACAATGGTTACTTATATGCAAACTTCATGTTATGATAGCAATTGTGACAAAGGTATTAATTATAAGTCATTTGGTATGGATTGGGAAATTGATAATCCAATTATTTCAGCTAGAGATTCCGGTTTTCCCGATTTTCTGAACTCAACTTTTGAATTCTAATTATGAAGATATTAATCACAGGTTCAACCGGGTTTGTTGGTAAACACCTGGTTCCGAAACTTTTACAAAATGGGTATAAGTTGCTTGAAATTACCATTGAACCTGAAATTTCAGAGAAACTGTATGGTAACAAAACATTGAAATGTGTTGTGTCCGAAGATCAGGATAAACTTAAGAATTCTATTGAATCATTTAAACCCGAAGTTGTTATTCATTTAGCTTCATACTTAACTTCAAATGATGATTATCTAACCCTTCAAAAGTTACTCAATACAAATATTTCATTCTATTGCCGAATATTAGATGCATTGAAAAATACGGATATTAAATTGTTTGTAAATACAGGTACATTTGCAGAGTACTACAAGGGTGATAACATCTTTGATCCAGCCTATTTGTATGCTGCAACCAAAACAGCTACACGATCATTTTTAGATTATTACAGCAAAGTTTATCAGTTTAAACAAGCAACTGTGGTGCCTTATACCATTTATGGAGGGAAGGATACTCAAAAGAAAATCATAGATATTATGTATGATTCATTATCAAGTTCTACACCCATCGATTTATCGCCGGGAGAACAGGTACTGGATTTCATTCATATTGATGATGTTACCGACTTCTATTTGGCTTTAGTGGATAATGTTGAAAACTTACCTGCCAAATCAAACTTTCAGTTAGGAACGGGTAAGGGACACACCCTAAAACAAGTTGCAGCAATAATTGAAGAGGCCACTCAACGTAAAACAAATATCAACTGGGGTGGAAAGCCTTACAGACCTTCGGATGTAATGTATGCCGTAGCTGAACTTAAAAACTCGTTATTTGTATTTAATCCAATAGATATACACTTAGGTGTTAATAAATACTTGCAAAACAATGGCTAAGAGCATCAGAGCTAAATGTAAATGGCTCCTTAGAAACATTTCAGAAAGATTAAACCATTTTCGTTTAAACCGAAAATTTGGTGCAGTCGGTATGGGCACTAAGGTTATAGGTAAAGTATGGCTAGTAGATGCATCAAATATTTTCATAGGTAAAAATGTCAAAATTGGACCTTTCAGTAGATTAGAGACTTATTCAAATTATGAAGGGAAAAACTCAAATCCCCAATTAATTATTGGTGATAGTGTATCAATTCAACATGCAGTTCATTTGTATTGTAATAATTATTTAGAGATACAAGCTGGAGTACTAATTGCTAGTGGTTGCATGATTACCGATAATAACCATGGTACAGATCCTTTAGGAAATTATTATGAGAATCAACCATTAAAGAGTTATCCAACATTAATAAAGAAAGGGGTTTGGCTTGGAGAAAACGTTTCAGTTTTAGCTGGGTCTATTATAGGTGAAAGATCTATTATAGGTGCCAATAGCGTAGTGAGGGGTGAAATACCGGACTATAGTGTAGCAGTAGGCAATCCTGCACGGGTTATTAAACAATATAATTTCGAAACTAAGGCCTGGGAAAAGGTAAATGAATAGGATTATGAATGATATAAATTCACCACTGGTAAGTATTGGATTACCTATAGTTAAATGTGATTTTTTGAAATCTGCTATTGATTGTTGCACAGCACAAACTTATTTTAATATAGAGATTGTAGTTGTAAATAATGGCAAAACGGCTGAGATAAGAAATGAAATAAAAAGGGTTGTAAATGAAGTAACAGATAATAGAATTAGATACTACGAGAACACTTCTCAATTATCAATCATTGAAAATTGGAACAAAACATTATCTTTGGCAACCGGCGAATTCTTTGCTATTTTATGTGACGATGATTATTGGGAGCCAGCCTTTATTCAGGCAATGGTTGATTTATCGCTCAAGTATCCTTCTACTAATGTATTTCACTCCCGTGTAATGACAATTGATGAGAATAACTCTCCGTTGGATATTTCTCAGGTTTGTCCTGAATTCGAGTCATGTTTAGATTTTATTTATAACAGAATAAGCGGAAATCGAATTCAGTTCCTGTCCGATTTTATGGTTAGAACGGCTGTTCTTAAATCAATAAATGGTTTTGCAGCACTTCCGGGTGGATGGGGGAGCGATGATATTACATGGTTTCTGATGTCCGAAAACGGTGGTATTGTGTATGTGAATAAACCGTTATTTTATTACAGAGATTCTTCTTTAAGCGTTACTAACAGCATGAATAAGCAGATTAAACTTGATGCAACTGATAAGTACATTGGTTATATGACGGAAATCGTTCAGCGTCAGAATGAATCAGATATACAAACTTTGTTGTTGAAGAAGAAAATAACAACAGAATTGATACATCTTAGACGAAGCAGATATTACCAATATACTTCTGATTTATTTAAAAGTAAATATAACCTGACCGGACAATTTCTGAAGTTAGCGATGCTCATTTATCGAATTAAATTCAAATTATTCAATAACTAAATGTATTACTATTTTCTTTTTGTTTGTTCTTTCTTATTGGGTTTCTTCAAAATTCCCTATGGAATGGTAAATGATATAATATTTATACCATTAATCTTCTATATACTGAAAAATTGGAAAGTATTTACGCGTTTGGATAAACCATCAAAAGCATTGTTAATATGCTGGTCACTGTTTACGCTGTATTATACCTTTCTTCTATTAACTACCGATAAATTTAATTCTGCAGCATCTGTAATATTTAATATTAGGGGTATGTATCCATTTTTGTTTACCTACCTGACGGTTATTATTATCAATACAAAAAGTAAACTGTTTAAATTCATTCGATTTCTGCTTTTAGCCGGTGTTATTGCCACCGTGATTGCTGTGGTGCAGAGTATATATGGATTAGAACCCATGTTCGATCCCAAAAAATTTTATAATATAGGACATTGGGCAGGGCAGGGAAATAAAATGATTGGTCCAATAGCAAGGGTAATGCTACCAACCCTATACCTTGTAATCATGTTGTTTATCTGTGCAGTTATATATAAATTTTTTAATTCTAAATCCCGTAATTTTTTACATATTTTTATTTTTCTGATTCCTGTTTTGATAAGTTATGCCCGCGGTATGTGGTTGGCCATTGTGTTAAGTATCATCATTACATTATTTCTATTAATGAGAAAGAAAATACTGAATGTAAAGGCATTATCATCTACTATAATTTATTTAGTAATGGCCGGTTTTATTCTGAGTATGTTTATATCAAAAAAAAATGATATTGCGTTATCTATAGCTGACAGGTTTACAACCGGGATAAGTGAATTTGTAAATAAAAATGGAACATATGGAACACGATTGGATGAATCGCAGGTATTTTTAGTGAAATGGTACACCACTGGCTTTTATTCGGGAATAGATCCGTTTTATGAACAACGTAATGAAGCAACTACACTTGCCGATGTTGGTTACGTATATGTTTTAGTTTCAACAGGATTAATCGGTTTGGTATTGTTAGCTTTAATCTGGCTTTCCGGAATCTGGTTTTCGCTTCACTCCATGAATTTGCTTGTGAAAGCAAAGTTGAAAAAATATACAATTTTTCCCGCTTGTTTCTTAGCTGTAATTTTATTTTTTATTGTTTCACAGTTATACATTCAGTACAATTTCATAATTACTGTGCTAGCCATTGCTTACGGTTTAGCCATTTCAACAAAAAAAATCTTTTATGATCAAGTTAGCATTAAAAAATAAAGTAGTTAAGAATTTCTCAATTCTGACAATATCTAATCTTTTAATTCAGGTTTTATCTATACTATCAAGTATTCGGTTAGCCAGGGAGTTGCAACCTGCAGGTTATGGCTTATTTAATCTCATTTCAGTTCAGGCATCTGTTTTTTCAATAATAGCAGCATACGGACTACGTATTGTAATTATACGGCATATCGCGCGTAAAAGAGATGATGCCCGAAAGATATTTAAATTATCAAATAATATTCGTTTTGTTACAACTTTCATTGCTATTGTAGTAGCAATAATTTATAATTTATTACAACCGAGTGCTAAATTATCAGTAGTATTACTTATTTCATTGTCTGTATTGATTGTTTTTCAGACTTTTTGGGATACAATTGAAAGTTTATCTTTTGGTTTCGAAAAAATGGAAGCAACCGGAATTATAAATTTTGTTTTTACAATAATTTGGGTTTGTGAAGTTTATATTTTACCAAAAGCGTCATTTACAGTTACAATATTAGTTTATACTTATGTATTAAATCAATTGTTGAAATCACTTGTATATTATTGGTGGATCAATAAAAGTATTCTTAAAAAGCAGCCAACGGTAGGTAATATGACATTTAACGACCACAAAGAACTCATACTGCAAAGCAATTTTTATTTTATATTGGCAGTTTTTACTGCAGTTCAAAATCAGTTACCGGTTCTTTTCCTGCAATTTAATTCGACGATGGATCAGATAGGGCTCTTTAATCTGGGATACCGAATTATTTCTCCGTTGCAAATGGTATTAAATGTGTTGCTTACTGCTTTGTTTCCGATGTTTTCAAGGCTTGCTATTGAGGATAGAGAACTTTTTGGGAAAAGGATTAAAACACTGTTAAACATTATTATATTTATTGGAATCTGGGGTTGTTTGTGTTTTGCGTTGTTCAGTAAAGATGTAGTACATTTACTCTATGGTGTCCGCTATTTAGTATCTGTAAAAGTTATAATTATTCAGTGTTGGTATACTGTACTTTTTGCCATTTTCTGCATTATTGGTACAGTTCTCAATTCATTGGATAAACAGAAGCTACTATCCATCATATCTATTATTTCAGGTGTAATTGCCACCCCAATTTTTTATTATCAAAGTAGGTTTGGGGCCATTGGGCTTGCGTGGGCATTTGTTATTACAGCTTTTGTTAATATGACATATCCATGGGCTATTTTGTTGAAGTTAGTCAAAAATCAAATATCTATAACGTATACTATTTTGATTTTCAGTATTCTTGGAATACTGGTTTGGAGTACAAGCTATTATAGTTTTGAATGGTCATTTATTATTCGTTTAGGAATTTCAATCATACTGACTTTTGTGATATTTTATTATTTATATAAAATTGAATTCAAAAAGTTAAATGCAACGGCTCAGCCATAAATTTCACTTTTATATAATTATTTCTCGCTAATTTGAAATAATATCAACAAAAAACAGGATGAATTTTATTAAGAGTATTTATAGTGACAGGTCATATCAAACCTGGCCAAGTTGGGATCTGGTGTATGAATGGGAAGATATCTTGTCATCTGATTTGAATATTCCAATTACTAATATCAACAAAAAAAGTACATTTTATGGACGAATAAATAAATATCATTTAGCATTGTTTATTCAGCTTTTCGATAAGATATTTAATTCGAAAAAAAAATCACATTTGTATTTTGAAATGGCTGCTTCGTTAAACTATAGTATTAGTTCACGAATCAATGTGATTCCGGTAATAATCGATTTTTATTTAAAAGAAGAAGATTTGCCAACGTTTTATAAGTTGCATAGAAATAATATATGTATTCTTGTGTCAAGTATGGAGGTATATACATTTTTAGTTCAACATAAATGTCCAATTCGGTTGTATCATTTTCCTCTGAGTATTGCCGATACCTATGCATTGAAGAAGGATAACAAATTTGCAAAAAAATACGACATCGTTTTACCGGGTAGACAAAATAATATTTTACTGTCTTTTTTCGAAAAATACAAACTAAAATACCCTGATTTGCATTACGTTTATTGTAAACTTGTTGATGGTAAGTTCATTTATGTGTCAAATAAAGACGGTGTTTTAGGTGATTTTAGAAGTCGGGCTGAATACATGAAATTGCTACAACTTTCCCGAATATCTTTATATGCAACTCCGGGTATGGACGAAGGTTCAACCCGAACTAACGGGTTTGATCAGGTAACCCCACGGTTTTTAGAGTTAATATCATCCGGTTGTTTTGTGGCAGGTAGATATTCTAAAAACCCTGATACAGATTATTTTGAATTGAATAAATTTTGCTCATCTATTGATAGTTACGAAGTGTTTGAAAATTCAGTGAATAACTACTTAAAAGCTGTTGAAATTGATTATAGCATTCATTATGCATACATGCAGAATCATTACACTTCTCAAAGATCTAAATTACTAAATGATATTTTAAATAGACAGTTATGAAAGTTGGAATTCTTGGTGCAGGAGTAACGGGTTTAAGTATTGGAAGACTTTTAAATAAAAAATATACAGTTGAAATACTGGAAAGAAAGGATGTATCAGGTGGTATTGCCAGAACAAGAAAAGTAGATGGAATAGCTTACCATCAAATTGGCGGTCATTGCTTCAATTCAAAGTATAAAGAAGTGTTAGATTTTGTGTTTAATGAAGTGTTACCAATTGATCAATGGAACCGGATAAAACGAAAATCTACCATTCATTTCAAGCAACATGAGATTGATTATCCAATAGAATACTCCATTAATCAAATATTTCAATTTGATAAAGAGTTGGCTATTCGGATGACTTCGGATTTTCTAACTGCAAATAATGATTTAGAATCGACCAATCTAGATGAGTGGTTCCGAAATAAATTTGGAAATGCCTTAGCCGAAGAATATTTTATCCCATACAACACGAAAATATGGGGTAAAGAGCCAAAAGATATGAGTCCAGTGTGGGTCGAGGATAAATTACCAATACCGGATAAGTTTACTTTTTTTGAAGGATTAATTAATACGGCTAAAGACAATATGCCGCACGCAGAATTCTATTACCCAAAATCGAATGATCAAAATACATTCCTTGATGCTCTAGCTTCCGGATTAGATATAAGATTTAATACTCAGATTAATTCCATTAAAAGGAAGAACACTAAATGGATTGTCAATGATCTTTATGAATATGATATTTTGATTAATACAATGCCACTTAATATGATTCCGTCTTTCATTGATGAATGTCCGCAAGATGTGTTGGATGCAGCTGCTAAACTAAAATATAATAAAGTTTCTAATATTTTATGGAAATCAGAATTGACTGATAAAACATGGTCTTATCATCCTGATAAAACAACCGTTTTTCACAGATACATTCATATCGGATCTTTTTATAAACCAACAAGTGGATATACAATAACCGAAGCAATTGGTGATAAAACTGAAGATGAATTAATTGAATCAGGGAAAAAAGATCCATTTTTAAAAGATCCAATAGCGTATAATAAATCAGAACATGCTTATGTAGTTTTTGATGAAAACTATGCCTCATGCACTTCATTCGTAAAAAACTATTTAAAGAAAATGGGAATTTATACTATTGGACGTTTTGGTGAATGGCAATATTACAACATGGATATCTGTATTAAAAGTAGTCTGGAATTAGCAAAACAGCTTAATGCCGAATTGAAATAGTGGTATTTGTATATTTTTTAAAGTAAAACCCTATGAGAAAAATTTTATTCATAGTTCCAATGCCTTTCCACAATAAATCAAATAATGCGGGGGCTAAGGTAATTAATTATTACATCAAACAATTTAGTTCCATTTCTGACACATCAGTATTATTAACTTCAAATGATGATAATTCTGATGTTGAAAAAATGATAATGGAAGGTGACGGAATTAATTTTATTACAAACTTCAAAAGAAAAAATATTTTTAATAGGTTTATTGATGGAATTATAAAGTACAGAATTTTATATCCGATTTTAATGAAATTTATTCCTAGCTATTATCGGACAAATGGAACGACGAAAGAAAGACTGGTTAAGCTATTAAACAATATTGAACAACCTGAACTCTATGATATAGTTATTGTAGAATTTCCTCCACTTGTTCTTCAATCCAAGGTTATAAAAGATTTTTTCCCCAATGCAAAACTTATTGCATCAATTCATGATGTATCTTTTCAATCCTTAAGCAGGTCAATAAGTTCTAGAAAAATATGGATTTCAGATGAAAAGTATGTTCGTCAATTTAAAAAATTTGAAATTTCACAACTTAATAATTTCGATCTTATTGTCTCACTTTCTGATAAAGACAGTAAATTGATCGAAACTGAAATAAGTGAGTCTACTCCAATTATTACAATATCACCATATTACGATACCTACACCTACCGTATTGATAAACCCGATGGCATTTTCTTTTTTGGTGCAATGAACAGGAAAGAAAAT
>Ga0302215_10001183_pt1 | contig 18894 bp, 15 predicted proteins | sample II_Fen_N3_1_FD_194580 | JGI IMG/M metagenome (GOLD analysis project Ga0302215, IMG submission 194580) | Peat permafrost microbial communities from Stordalen Mire near Abisko, Sweden - II_Fen_N3_1 | ecosystem: Environmental > Terrestrial > Soil > Wetlands > Permafrost | place: Sweden: Abisko...
CGGGTTCGAGTCCCATGAGAGGCTCTTTTTAATTCATGATCCGAAAGACATAATTAATTATTTTCAAATAGCAGATACTTACAATGTTGATGTTTCAGAACGGTTTGCTGGCTTCATTTATCCCTGAGATTCTCATGGTGTTGGCTTACCTTGTGTGCTTATTTACACCGGGCTTCAATTCGCATAATTCCAATGTTGAGCAGGCACAAATTGTTGCACAGGTTTCGAGCTACACACCACAACAAGTTTCAACTTATACTGTTTCAACCGCAGATTTTCATGTCGGCATTGAAATTATAGCAGAGATTAACCAATCATTTACTCCTTTCGTTGAGAAAGACTCTTGTCTTTCATATGAATCTTCATTTTCAACTTCGGATGGCCTAAGTTATGTCGATTTTTCACGTCCTCCTCCAACTTTAGTTTCTTAATTTAATCAATCGAATCTTGATTTTTCTTCTGAATAGCTGTTTGTTATCAGAAGTCAGTCTGTGTCTGTTCATCAGCTACATCCGTTATTCCTATTTATTAAACTAAAACTAAATTATAAATGAAAAAGCAACTTGTTCTATCAGCCCTTGCCTCGTTTTGCTTGTTGACATTGGCACAAAATAAAGCTGATACTACCCGTGTTGTCAAACTAAATGAAGTTGTTATCAACTCTCTTAAAGAGACATCACCCAAACAAACCCCTGTATCATCAACAATTCTTAGTTCAAAACTAATTAATACGGCTCAAATCAACAATGTCAGGGATTTAAGCGGTATTGTCCCTAACTTTTACATTCCCGATTATGGTTCAGCTATGTCCACAACATCGTATATCCGTGGTGTAGGATCACGCAATAGTGGTCAATCAATGGGCTTATATGTTGATAATGTTCCTTATTTCGAAAAATCAACTTTTGACTTTGATTTTTATGATATCCGTCAGATTGAAGTATTACGTGGTTCTCAGGGTACACTTTATGGACGTAATGCCGAAGGGGGCATCGTGAATATTTATACACTCTCTCCGTTGTACTATCAAGGAACTAAACTCTCGGTTACTGGTGGAAACTATGGTTTATGGAATGTGAAAGCTGCTCATTATGCCAAGTTTAATGATAATCTTGGTATATCGGTTAGTGGTTATTACAATAAAGACAATGGATTTTTTACCAATACCTTTAACGGAAAAGCTGCTGATGATCTGACTTCAGCAGGTGGACGTGTAAAACTAGACTGGAATATCAATAAAAACTTAAAAGCACAATATAATATCAACCTTGATTATATTGAACAGGGTGCTTTTCCGTATGGAGTTTACGATTTAACTACCAATAAAGTCGCTCAACCTAACTTCAACGATACCAGTTCTTATAAGCGGACTATGTTTACTAACAGTTTGTTTTTGCAATATAAAACAAATGATTTTATATTGAGTTCTACTACTTCGCATCAGTACTATTCTGATGATATGCGAATGGATCTGGATTATACAGCCGCAAATAAAATGGCTTTAGAACAGATTCAGAAACAAAATGCCTTTAACGAAGAAATTACACTTAAATCGAATACTAAAAATGATTATCAGTGGAGTTTTGGTGCTACAGGATTTTATCAGACAATAGATATGAATAGTCCCTTGAATATGAAAAATTACCACCTTACCATTCCTGGTTTTTTTAATTCAAGCAATAAAGGAGCAGCACTTTTCCATCAGTCTACCATTAATAATCTTTTGATGAATGGATTATCGCTTACTGCCGGTTTGAGATTAGACTACGAAAATGTAGATCTTGACTATAATACGTATGTTGATCAAGTCCCAACAGCAAAGTTTAATGGAAATCAGAATGTTTCATTTACAGAATTATTACCTAAAGTATCGTTGAAATATACATGGACAGATCGTCAATTTGTTTATGCTACTGCTTCACGAGGGTATAAAACAGGTGGCTTTAATGTCCAAATGTTTTCGGATTTATTGACGAATGCATTACCTCCGGTAAGTGCGTTGAATCCTGATGTTCGTAAAACAATACTATATAAACCGGAATTTAGCTGGAATTATGAATTGGGTGGACAATGCCTTACTTTTAATGACCATTTGAAAACAAGCATTTCGCTTTTTTATATTAACGTAGATGACATGCAAATTGCAAAGATATTTTCAAGTACCAGCGGCCGAGTTATAACAAATGCAGGTCAGGTAGAGAGTAAAGGTCTTGAATTGTCTATGGATGCAAACCTGGGAGCTGGTTTTAGTGCAACTGTAAACTATGGTTATGCACATGCCACATTTTCAAATTATACCGATACATTGAAAACTTACAGTGCAACAGGAACACCAGGTTATACCGCAGTCGACTACAAAGGTAAATTTGTACCTTATGCACCACAAAACACATTGAGTTTGAGTGGAACCTACGAACATTCATTTAAACATTTTTTTATTGATCGTTTGATGGCTACTGCCCAATACACCGGTATTGGTAAAATCTACTGGACAGAAGCTAATACTGTATCGCAGGATTTTTATTCGTTGGTTAATGCCAAAGTGGGAGTGAACAAAGGAGCATTTGGACTAGAATTATGGGCAAAGAATCTGTTCAATACTGGGTATAATGCATTTTATTTCTATTCAGGTGGTAACTTTGGCCAATCAGGAAAACCTATGCAACTGGGTGCTACATTAAAAGTGGAATTTTAATGTGATAAGTGGTTGATGATGGTATGAATTGAAATCAACTTCCAAATATATAAAACCGGCTAAACTTCCTATCAGGATGGTTAGCCGGTTTTTATATTTAGAAGCTAATGCAATAAATTATTTTTTCCTTCAAATACCCCTATCCCAAATAGTGCAAAATCATATTTTACCGGGTCAGTTGGATCAAAAGATCGAAGGACTGATGTTATTTCTTCCACAGCCTTCCAGTCGTTTTGTTTGCGTTCGAGTAGTCCAAGGTTGCGGGCAACTTCTCCCGAATGAATATCAAGCGGGAGCATAAGGGCAGAAGCCGGAATTTTTTTCCATAACCCGAAATCAACGTCATTCTCATCACTGCGTACCATCCAGCGAAGGAACATATTGAGCCTTTTTGCAGAGGAGTTGGCTGTAACATCCGATATATGTTTCCGTATACGGTTGGCATGGGGGATAGACAAAAAGATGTTTCGGAAATGTTTTAATGCTCCGTAAGCTGAACCTTCAGCCATGTATCCGGTGCTAAAGACACCCTCAATCCCCTGGTGATGTAAATATATGTTCCTTATGGATTCGAAGAAATACAGACAATCATTTCCATTGAAAGTGCGGTGGACGAAGTTTGCAATACGATCATAGTCAGGATTAACAACTGCTTTGCTTATGCGGGAGCCGTCACTGTAAACCGGGGTTTCCATTATAAAATCATAAGGCGAATTATCCATTAGGTCCATCAGATGGTTGGCATTATTGATAATGCTCTTTCGTTGTCCCCACGAAATGGTAGCAGTCAGGAAAGCTGCAATTTCAATGTCCTCTTTGCGGGTATAGCGGTGCGGAACCTGAATAGGGTCGGAGTGAATAAAATCAGCCTGGTTATACTGACTAACCCTGTTATCAAGAAGAAATTTAATTTCCTGCAGGTTGTTTGCATGTATCATAAGCCGAAAGAGCTTTCGAAAGAAAGCGTGAGTATATTTTCCAAATGATGATAACTTTTGGTATACCCTTTTTCTTTGAGCGAAGTGACAAATTCCGAATGCGATCTACCCTGACGGTAATCGGGTTCTTTAGATGGATGTTTCAGATATTTTTCGAATGTAACGGATGGTTCGCCTAAATTAAGTACCGCATGGTATAAAAGTCCTTTTTTGTTCCTGTAAATAGCAGAACCTAAAATTTTCTTTCCTGAAACGGCAATATCGGAAATCCCCATCATGGATAAATTTTCAATTCCTGTCTTTTCTATGGCTGAAAGTATCAGTTTGTTGATATGCAGAAAAACGTCTTTTGGGTGTAATGTTTTTTTATCGAAAAAAACTGCTGCAATAATAATATTATTGGGCGTAAGCATAACCGTCTGTCCACCAGATGGTCTTTTCAGTACAGTGATATTATCTTTGATGACATTATCCAGGTTTAATGCTTCGTCCGGATTATTGGACGCACCGAGTACAATATAAACCTTATCAGGAATCCAAAACATAAATTGATTTGAATTTCCATTAAGTAGATCGATATCAGGAAGGGTATACTTTGATGTATTAAACATAGCTTTTTTTATGAATGAATGGCATGATCAAAAGCATCAAAACCTGCTTCCATGTATATCTCTGAAACAGTAGGATGAGCATGAATGGTTTTTGCAACATCATAAACTGTAGCTTCTACATTCATAAATGCACCTGCTTCGGCAATCATATCGGTTGCATTGGCTGCCACAATCTGAATTCCCAGGATCTGTCCGAATTTCTTATCCGATATCATGCGGATAAATCCTTCGGTATTCCCTTCAATCATGGCTTTGCCGTTTGCTGATAACGGGAATTCGTTAATCTTATAATCAATCCCCACTTCCTGTATATATTGTTCGGTCATTCCAATCTGTGCAATTTCGGGTACAGTATACATATTGATGGGGTAGGTGGTACTGTCAAAATTCGATTTTATTCCCTTTATTGTATTGATGATATAGATGCCCTGGGCAGAGGCAACATGGGCAACAAAGCTTTTACCTGCCACATCCCCAATGGCATACACGCCTTTGATGCTTGTCTCAAACTGATTGGAGGTCTTAATGAATCCACGCTCAGTGAGTTCAAAGGGAACATCGCTCTCAGGTATAATGGCCTTGCGGGAATTCAAATTTAGGAGCATGTCGCATTTTATTTTAAATCCAGCAACCAATAGTTCACCGTTATCATATTTCTCTGGATACACATTCAAAATCAGGTCTATATCATCCTGTTTTAATTTTTTTATAATTGTTGTAATTAAATAGTCATCCAATCCCACCATAAAATAGTCGCTGTTAGCAATCAGCGTTACTTTTTTACCTATGAGTTTGAAAAACTGGGCCATTTCAACAGCTGATACATGGTTGCCTGTAATGACAATATTCTCAGGAATGGATTCAAGGGCAAAAAGCTTTTCCATTTCGACAATGGGCGCATTTGACAGCGCTTTGTCCATTACTTTTGGTTTAGATCCGGTGGCTATTATGATGTTTTTCGTATTGTATTTTTTGTCTTCAACATATACAGAATGATCGGTACCTATCCGGGCTGTACCATAGATAACGTCGACACCATATTTCTTCAACAGATAATTTACACCTGTCGAAAGTTTTCCGGTTATTCTTTTTGATCTGGCCTTTGCTTTTCCCCAGTTGAATGTTATTTTATGCTCAAAAATGCCGTCAATTCCAAACTCATCGGCATGTTTTACTTTATCTAGCATCTTTGCACTTTCCAACAATGCTTTTGATGGGATACAACCCCAGTTAAAGCACATACCACCCAAATACAACTTCTCGATAATGGCTGTCTTTAATCCAACCTGCCCTGCTCGAATGGCGGCTACATACCCTGCCGGCCCTGCTCCAATAATTACTACATCATATTCCATAGTTTGTCTCCTTAAATTAAGATTATTAGTATCGATTTAATCCATCATCATTAAAACCGGATCGGATAAATATTCCATAATTTGATTCATAAACCTGGATGCTTCACCTCCATCCACTATCCGATGATCAACCGATAATGAAAGTGGCAATACATTTCCAACTGTAAGCTGATTGTCTTTCACCACCGGTTTTTTTACAATCCGACCAATGCCCAGTATCCCTGCTTGTGGATAGTTGATGACCGGTGTTGCATAAATTCCCCCGATTGAACCATAATTGGTAAGGGTAAATGTTCCATCTTTCATATCGTCCATTGACAGTTTCCTATCCCTGGCTTTCTCCGACAATTCAGTGATTTTTTGTGCAATTTGCAATATGGAAAGCTTATCGGCATCTTTGATTACAGGAACTACCAAGCCTTCGGGAGTATCAACCGCAATCCCTATATTATAGCGGTTTTTATATATCATTCGATCGTTCTCGAGGTCTATCTGCGAATTTAACTGGCGGTGTTGTTTCAACGTAAGCACAGTTGCCTTGACAATAAAAGACAGATAGGTCAGTTTTACATTTTTTTCAGAGAACGGCTTTTTGAATTTCTCACGCACGCTTATTAATTCGGTTATTTCAACTTCTTCAAAAAGCGTCATATGTGCTGTACTCTGTTTCGAATTCAGCATATTTTTGGCTATCGCTTTTCTGATTTGTGACAGCGGTTCGTAGGTAACTGTATCTAATGCAAAAGTCTGTGTATATGAATCTGGCTTTTGAGTTACTTCCTGAATATGTTTCGACCCTTTATTGTTTTGGATATCCTCTTTTGTCACTCTGCCTGATGGTCCTGATCCGATGACTTTATTAATGTCAACATTCATTTCTCTTGCCATAGCACGGGCCAAGGGAGTTGCCAGCACTTTAACTGCCTGCTTCTCTTCAGCTTTTGGTTTTGATGATCCTTCATCACTCGCTGCCAGGTATGCGTTTTTGCCGGCAAGTTCCATGGTGCCTACTACTCCGGCACCTTCTTCCTCTTCAATAAGTTCTTTATTATCCGGTATTTTGACTTTTGCATGTTCATTAGTATCCGGTTCCCTGGCTTCTGCTACAGCATCGGCACCAAACACTCCCTCAATTTCTATTTCAACTAATGGACTTCCCACATGAATGGTCTCACCCACACTCCCGTAAATTTCAACTATAGTTCCCGCCTTTGGAGAAGGGATATCGGTAACGATTTTATCTGTTTCCATGTTGACCAGAGGTTGTCCGGCCTTGATAGATTGTCCTTTGACCACATACCATTCCAGAATGGTTCCTTCTTCAAGTCCTTCACCGATATCGGGGAAATTAAAAATGTATCTCATAGGGACGGTGTTTAGTATTTAGCTGTTCGTTCAAGTTCATAGAAAATTCGTTCGGGCGTAATCATATACAACGGTTCACCCTTAGCCAGGGGTACAATGGTATCGAATCCCATAACCCGTTTTGGCGGTGCTTCTAAATAAAGAAATGCTTCTTCGTTGGCAATGGCCATCAATTCTGCACCCACACTGAATGATTCAGGTGCTTCGGCAACAATGACAAATCTCCCGGTTTTTTTTATTGAATCGGTTATGGTTTCTTTATCAATGGGGTATATGGTTCGTAAATCAATTAATTCAACTGATATACCTGCTTCTTTAGCCATGATAATGGCTTTCTGGCATTCCCTGATCATAGCTCCGAAGGCCACCAGGGTTACATCATTTCCTTCGGTAAGCACTTTTGCCTTGCCTAACGGTATCGAGAATTTCTCATCGGATACCTCCTGTTTAATCGCCCTGTAAATACGCTTCGGTTCCATAAAGATAACCGGGTCATCACTTTCAATGGCAGCTATCAACAAGCCTTTTGCATCATGGGGTGTGGAAGGAATCACAACTTTTATTCCCGGAATATGTGCATACAAAGCTTCCGGGCTTTCAGAGTGATGCTCAAGTGCATTGATGCCACCGCCATAAGGGAAACGAATCACCATAGGTACCTTATACATCCCCCTGGACCGGTTGTGCATACGCGATACATTTGAAATTACCTGATTGAATGCCGGATAAGTAAACCCGTCGAATTGCAATTCCACTACCGGTCTTAATCCTGATAAGGCCATTCCCAGTCCAGCACCAACAATAGCTGATTCAGCTAAAGGAGAGTCAAAAACCCGCTCAATACCATATTTTTTTTGTAATCCTTCGGTTACCCTGAAAACACCACCTTCTTTTCCGGTATCTTCACCATATACAACGATTGATTTATCTTCCTCAAGCTTAATGTCCAATGCATTATTTATCGCCTGTACTATTGTCATTACGCTCATTTTCTGCTCTCCTTCCATGCTTGAAATAATTCATAATCTGCTTTTTGTTTCTTCAATCCTTCCGGCATATCCACATACATATACTGGAATACATCATCCAGGGGATAGGCGCCGAAGTTTTCGGCTTCTGTAAACTGATTGTCTATTTCCTGTTTATATTCTTCAATGAGTTTCTCTTCATCTTCATGCCAGATACCTTTTTTATCCATGTATTTTTTCAACCTGACCAATGGGTCCGTTTTATCCCATTCCTGTTCTTCTTCCTTTGTCCGGTATTTAGATGGATCATCCGAAGTGGTATGTGCCCCTTTGCGGTATGTCAGTGCTTCAATCAAGGTTGCACCTTTACCGGCGCGGGCGTTGTCGAAAGCTTCCTTGTAAGCAACGTACATAGCAAAAAAGTCATTCCCGTCTACCTTGATGCCGGGAATTCCGAATCCAAGTGCTTTTACGGCAAGATTGACTGACTTGGTCTGGCTTTTGACCGGCACAGAAATAGCATACTGGTTATTTTGTATGGTGAAAATAACCGGTACATTCCAAACGCCTGCAAAATTTAGTGCTTCACTGAAATCCCCTTCGGAAGTTCCGCCATCACCCACAAAGGTGAACGCGACTTCATCTTTTTTCTGGTATTTGATGGAATAGCCAATACCTGTTGCGTGCAGTAACTGGGATCCAATAGGTACACAAATTGGTAGGACATGATTAGCCTTGCTGAATTTGCTTCCATGTTCATTCCCCATGTAGTACAGAAATATTTCTTTTAGTGTGACTCCTTTAGCCATCATGATGGCCAATTCGCGAAAAGCCGGTGCCAGCCAGTCATCTTCCCGAATCAACTGGCCTGCTGCAATTTGTATCGCTTCCTGTCCTAATATGGGAGGATAGGTATACATCCTGCCCTGCCGTTGAAATGATACGGCCATTTGATCGGCTACCCGGGCATAAAGCATGGATTTGTACGCTTTAATAATTGTTTCATCATCCAGATCGGGCATTAATTCTTTGTTAATAACTTCACCTTCATTATCAATGATTCGAAGGATTTTGTCCTCCCTGGGATCAAATTGGTCGAAAATCATGGCAGGTTGTTTAATTATTGTTTTTTCCGGTATTTTTAAATTACTTATCATAGAGGGAGATTTATGTATGTATTGAATTCTTTATTAACTAACAATCGATGCTCCATAAGGTTCGATAAAGAACCTCTCCAAATAAATTTTAGTGCTTTCAGGCTGAATTCTATGTGATATATGTCCAAAAACGCGTATTCTGATGGCAGTTGCTATCAAATTGAAACTAAATCTTTAAATCAGGATTATAATGTGCCTGGTTTTAGTTACATTTATTACAAATTGCAAAAATAGAAATGAAGTAATTTGGTGTTTAATATATTGAATGTTAGTGTATAGTGTCGAAAAATAAAATTATTAACAGAGGAAAAATATCCTTTTTCTATCTATTAAAAATTATAAAATTACAGAGAAGCTATCAATGATTTTTAGTAAAGTATTTTGATAAAATAAACCCCATTTATGAAACCTGAGTAACAAAACAAAATAATAATGTACTATTTTATAAATACTTCAATTATTGCCTTTCATCAGGCATCTCTAAATTGGATTTGTTTAAATGGATTTGTTTATACAGCAAGTATAATAATGAAATTGATCTTTTTTTTTAGAATAGATGGGAATAAGGTTTGGTCTTGTGGGTGACTGGTTCCTACTAAGGTTTAATTAATTGGAAATAAGGTTTATAAATAAATGGACCTTATTTTATTTAGTCAACCTAAGTAGAAAAGGCAACCAAAAAAGTCTTAATTTTATTAGTAGTAATCTAATTTGAGGTATTCATTCAAAACATATATTTCTGAATTATTTTAAATGATTATCCGGAAAAACTCCAAGCTCCTAAAGCATAAAAGAAATGATTCCGAAGTAATTGAATATGTGAAGTTGAAATTGAAGAATTTTAAAACCTTATTTTTCTTTATTATTACCCTTAGTAGAAAACTAAATGGCCACAACTCCAACCCTTATTCCCTTATTTGCTGAAGATTATGAAGAATTTATAAAGTTTTACCAACAATAATAAATGCAACAAAATAATGGAATAAGAGTGGGTTCTGAGGGTGTCAGGTTTTCTACTAAGGGTAAGAAAACAAAAATAAGGGCTTTTGATATCACATTTAAACCCTTTGGATTTAAGACGATGACTTTACATTAGGACATATTGCGGATAATCATATTATTTTATAAACAATCAATCACGAAGTGGGATGTACCTGGTACTTTTGTGGCTATTATTTTCATGCTACATATGGAATATACTGTTTCCTGTAAGCACTAAGTTATAAATTCTCATCAGGAAATATACTAAATCTCTTTACTCATCCGTTTATTAGGTGAAAGAAATAATTATTCCCAAATTCCACAGGAGTTTTCATACCTTTCAAACGCTTCAAACTCTTCAAATGCATAAGGCTGAAAGCTAAACACGCAACACAGAACACGGAACACAGAACACGGAACACGGAACACAGAACACAGAACACAGTACGATATCACCTGTCCATCACCGTATTTAAGTTATCCCATAGTTGTCCCATAGTTGTCCCATAGTTATCCCATAGTTGTCCCATATCATTAATAAGATGGGTTATCGGTGAAATAAGGGTAGGATACGGATGGGTTACCGGAAGAAAAAGAAAAATAACATGATGAAGGTGTAATGAAACTCCGGGATTTAAAATAACCAATCAGTTGGACATAATGAAAATCCTGTAGTCCGTTGAACCCGTAAACTAACAATTAAATTGGCCCTGTATTTGCAGCTAAAATATAAAATATAAAATTCATCTTTAAAAACCACTATCAAATGAAAAAAACAATTTTATTCTTACTTGTCGGAACCATGGTTATGGTATCATCATGTAAAGATCAGGTAGCAACCAATGCAATATCAACGGATGATGCCGCTCAAATGATTTCAATGTCTTTGGCAACGAATTCAATGGGTGCAACGTCTATTATTCAAACATCTGTTTCAACAGGGAATTCATCAAGCAGCATTGCACCTCAAAAGGTGAAATCTGTGAATTCGGATTTTGTTATCTCAGTGGATACTACTTTCTCGGTAAGCAGTAAACCTGGTGCAATTATTTCTTATTCATTTTCGGCAAATTACGGGTATGAATTAACGTTCAACACCCAGCTTCAACTTACAAATGCTTCAGAAAACTACACCTATACGGGAAGTTATGATGCACCCCTTATCGCTTCAACCCATACCGGATCTGGAGTATTTTCATTTACGAATATGACTTCCGGCATTTGGACAGTAAACGGTACTTTTAAAAGAATATCCGATGACGTATTCAAAGGAATCCAGGCTAAGACGTCACATTCAGAAACAAATTTAAACCTGACAAATATCCTGGTTGACAGATCTTCCTCTACCATTCAGAGCGGTACAGCTACTGTGACTATTACAGGTACGCTTCCAAACAAAGGAGACTTCAGTTATACAGGAACTATTACGTTTAACGGTGCAAATACTGCGACACTGGTTATTAACGGTACAAGCTTTACTGTGAACCTGATAACAGGTGAGCATAAGGCTAAATAATTAAAAGATACTTGTCGTTGGACATTAAAACCGGTGAAGTAATAAATAAAAAACAGAATACTAATAGTTGCTTTTTAAACGACTATTAGTATTCTGTTTTTTATTTAGTTTTCATAAAAACAAAAACTTGTAATTCATTGCAATTGATTGACCATTATAAAATTATATCAATTGGCTGGCTTCCAATATACATTGGTAGTTCAATTTTTACGTAAAATCTATATCCTATTGCTTCGACAATTGAAATGAGTATTAATAGTACGTCTCGTAAATTATATGGAATAAGAAGACATACCTCCTGAATAGTTCAGAGATTAATACAATATATCTTTATAAATTATTTGATTTAAGGCTATAATTTCTATTTTCATTATCAATGTATACTGAAAAGTTGTTGAAAAACTTATTTCCTACTCTTAATTGACTTGTATGGCGAATACTAGCTTTAATATTTTCAAACTTAACATTTCCAATATGAATCAGAGGAATCATTCCGATTTTCTCTTCCTGTTTTTGAAGCCCTCCAATTGTATAAATTTCTCTCTCATTATTTTGAAAATCATACTTAATTAATAACTCTTTAGCTAACTTTGAATCTTTGGGAATTGAAAATGCTTCTGAAGAACCTAAATCAATAAGTGCTTTGTATTTCTTCCCTTCAATCAATAATATAATAAAAGGCATTCCATCATCATATTTAACCTTAATAGAATGAAAAGTGCTATCAATTAAATTTTTATCTGATAGCTGAATTATATTTTCTGAATAATTAATAAGCCAATTTCCTTTTGAAATGATTGACTGCCCAATTATTCCACCAAAATCAGGAACTTTTTCCTTTAATCCTATCAGATCAGTATTCAATGCTTTGGTGTTCCGAAAATCCACATTCCCTATTTTAAAGGATTCAATCATTTCATTTCCCATTATCATTTTCCGATTAGAAGCACCAGAAACCTTTTCTTTTATACCAACTATGCTGTCACGTTGAATCAAAGTTAACTCTGCACCTGTATCAAAAAGAAAATTTTTCTTAACTCCATTACATTCAGCAGGTATAATTATTACAGATTTAGCAGTTGCGAAATTTATTTTAAAGTTGAAACTTTTTGAAGAAACATATCCTTGATGTTGTCTTTTGCTGACCGAGCATCCCAATAGCAAAAAAGAGAGTACTATTGTCAGAATAGAATTGTAAGTTCTCATGAATTATTTATTTAAAATATCTATACTTATATTCATTTCAGGAATTTATTTCTAACACTAATTTTTGAAGATTCTTTTTTTAGTGTCGTCGGGATGATAAGTCTGTGAAATGGCTTAATCAAAAAGAAATAAAGACGCCCAAACCAATTTTTATATATTACCACTTATGCAAGAAATGCCAATAAAATGATATGGACTTTTTGTGCTTCTTTTTGTTTCATAATTTTCTATATTAAATAAGGATGATTTATTTCCCCTTACCATAATCTATAACCCGTTATAGATCAGGCTAGCCCTGGATACCGGATAGGCGGCAAAATAACCGTGCGGTTTAGTCTTGCTATTTACAGGCAACAGCTGCTTTATATTGGTGCGGATATTGGCAGGCTGACCACCAAACAATGGGTTTCTGCCCATATATTCTTCCTGAGCTTCCCCGATATATTCCATGTAATCTTTGGTGATAGCACACAGCTCCAATGTTGCCTTATCACCCAGCTTTAATTTTTCACTTTCCTTTTGGGCTGCATAATATATCATGGTTTCACCCAAGATATATTTTCCATTAAAAAACACATCATCCGTAACTCCCCATTCCTGAATGCTGTCCGAAACACTAATATCATTCCTGTAATTCCGAATCAGATAATAGTTGTTTTCACCGGCTGGATCCTGAAACCATGCTTTTACAGCCCACATATCCTGTTGGAAAAGCCTCTCTTTCATAATCTTGATACTATCAATAGGGATTTGTGTGTTCATGTGACAGGAAGCTGTATATTGTTCCTTTACTCCATCGGCGTTTACATCCACATTGTCGATGGTAAGTGTATACGTACGTCCCACAACACCGAAATAATTTGCAGGAGTCAGGTACTCACCTTTCTTTGATTCACCCTCAGCAAGGATAATGCTGTTTAACCCATCACTCAAGGTGACGGTAGCACCTGAAACAGATTGGGCAGGAAGGTTCGAAAAATAGGTTGATGTTTTTTTCAGGCTAATGATGTGAGCCATAGTGTCTGTTGTAATAGTACCTTCCACAACCAATTCGGGAGTTGCGCCTTTAAGGTCGAGGGTAATGTCGGTAGTACATCCTGTAAATAGTGTTGCAAGTATTAAGCCTGCCAGTATATATGTAAGTTTCATTTTTGTTAGAATTTAAAATTATAGGTAATGGAAGGAACAAAGGTAAACAGGTAGGTCATTTCAGCTTTGGTTTTGTAAGCAGTTTCCTGATCGTTTACAAAATTGATGGCCCATGCATTTTTATGACCATACACATTATAAACTGAGAAATTCCATTCACCTGACCAGGAGCGTTTCTTTTTAGTAAGTGGTTTCCATGTGAGTGAAACATCGAGTCGGTGATAGTCGGGCATGCGATATTCATTCCGTTTGGAATAGACCGGTAAAATGACATTGCCAACTTCCATCCGGGCTATCGGGTAAGTCACAGGTTGTCCCGTAGCATATATGAAATTAGCACCAAATGAAATATGTTTATTCAGTTCATAACTGCCGACGATATAAATCGTATTCGGACGGTCGTAAGGAGCCAGGTAGGTGTCATTGTTGTTAACTCCCTGAATAGTCCGGTCGGACCTGGAATATGTGTAACTGATCCAACCGGTGAGTTTTCCCTGGTTCTTTTGTATCTGGAACTCTGCACCGTAAGCTTTTGAGTCTCCAAAACGCAATTCACCATCCAGCTTCCTGTTCAGCAATAGCTGGGCATGATCGCGGAAGTCCACCGTGTTTTGCATATTTTTATAGAACAGTTCCACTGATCCTTCAAGCTCATTGTTTAAAAAGTTACGGAAGTATCCTACAGCAAATTGGTCGCAGGTTTGTGGCTGAATGTTTTTACCTGCAGTAAACCATAAGTCGAGTGGAGTGCCGGCTGTAGAATTCGAAGCCATTTGTAGAAACTGGTTGGTACGTGCATAGCTGGCTTTTATCGATGACCTGTCGTTCAACAAATAGGTAACTCCAAGTCGTGGTGCCAAACGGTAGAATGTTTTAATTATTTCACCACTTTTAAAAACGGACGAATCAATAGAATTGTAATTGTTGTCGTAGTTATATACTGTACCGGTTCCTATGCTCGAAAAGGCTGTAAGTCGCAGTCCTGCTTTGATTGATAATTGTTTTGATACCTGATAATCATCAGATACGTAGAGGGCATGTTCAAAAGCATTAATTGAGGGCAGTTCATATGTATCGTAACTTGTTCCTCCACCTGTGGAATTAATTATGCCCGGGTTTAAATTGTGTAAAATAGCATTATAACCGAACTTAAGGCTGTTTTCAGGAGTTACAAAGTATGTAAAATCAGCTTTAAGACTTACATCCTGCATGTTATATTTCCAGTCAAAATTACTCTCGTTACTCATGCTTGATTCAAGCCCGTAATTATACCGGCTGTAGTTCAATGAAAAATTGCTGAACAGTTTTGGTGAGAAAAGATGGTTCCAGCGCCCGGTAACTGTTGCATTCCCAAAATTAAATCCTGCATCGGTATTCTTAAACATATCCTGTCCGAAATAACCTGAGAGAAAGATTCGGTTATTTTCGTCGATACGGTGATTGATCTTGGCATTGAAATCATAGAAATAAAGCTGGTTGTTGTTTATCTCTTTGTTCGATGAAAGCTTCAGGAATAAATCGGCATACGTCCGGCGGGCAGAAACGATAAATGATGTTTTATCAGAACCAATCGGACCTTCGAGGGTAAGACGGCTTGATATCAATCCAATGCCGCCACTCCCTGAGAACTTCTTTGAATTACCATCCCGCATCTGAATATCGAGCAATGAAGCCAACCTTCCATCGTATGAAGCCGGTATATCCCCTTTGTACAAAGTCATGTTTTTAATGGCATCGTTGTTGAATACGGAGAAAAAACCCATCATGTGCGAAGCATTGTAAATAGTTGCTTCGTCCAGTACAATCAAGTTCTGGTCAATGCCACCACCTCTTACACTAAAACTTGACGTTCCTTCACCTGCTGAGACAACACCCGGTAGCAACTGTACAGCTTTGAGTAAATCAACCTCACCCATAAGGGCCGGCATCTTTCGTATAGTCGTAATTGAAACCTGCTGGGCACTCATCCTGTTCATAGTCACATTGGCATCTCTGCGGTGTGACGAAACAACGACTTCTTTAATTTCGTTTGCTGCAGTCTTTATTTCAAGATCAAGCTTAACCGGTTGATTCAGGTCTATTTTCCTTGAAACAGGCTGATAGCCAACATATGAAACTTCGACGGTATAAATTCCCCTTGGAACACTGATTGAATAAAAGCCGTAACTATTGGTTACAGCACCACTTTTTAATTCTTTAATCGAAACAGTTACACCAATTAGTGCCTCTCCGTTCATTTCATCTTTTATGTTGCCGCTTAAGCTAATTCTTTCAGAAAGTGTTTCAGCAAAAACACCGCTAAGAACTGACAGCAATACGAAAGACAACATAACTTTCCGTAAATTCATAATCATTTGTTTATAGTTTTGGTTTAGGAGGTAGGATAATATCATTTTAATTTTTTACCACCTGTTATAATAACAGTGCAAAAGTAAGACTTTCTACATTTTTACAAACATCAAATCCGTTGAATCGGTGAAATAGGGGGACGAACAAGGTAATAAAGGATATGTATTGTTTCGAACATATGACAAACATCGATGAACGAAGATTAGATTAAATTTAGAAACTTCTTTAAATACTCGTTTGATTCTTAAACAGAGATACAAATAGATAAAGGAAGTCATTTAATAAGAAAAACCGGCTAAACATCAATTTTAGATGTTCAGCCGGCAGTAGGGGAGTGTTCAAAAAATATCAGGCAACTTCAGTCGCTTTTTTTGATTTCCTGTATAAATAGGAATTGAAAATGTTCCTTTTTGCAAATCGCAATTGTTTGTCGGCATTAATCAACCGGGTGAAGATATTTTGTGATACACCGAAATACTCGTAGGTTGAACCATCTAAAAATGAAACTTCCAGTAATTGACCTTTTAGTTTTAAATCGGCAATGCCCGATTCGGCTGTAATTGTATTATATTCTTCTTCGTTTGCAGCTTTTGTTTCAGGTGAAATGCTTACTAAAAAATGATACCCATCAATAATTTGACGGCTTTTAAGCTCAGCCTCAATGGCTTGATCATCTCCTGATTGAAATTTGTCAGGATGCCATTCTTTTACTAAATTACGATAGGTGGATTTTAATTGTTTAAGATCTGTGTCAGGTTCAACATTAAATAATTTCTTGTATTCGTTAATACGCTTCATAAATTGCTCTTTTTCTATAAATTTTAGTTTGTTTGCTTGGCAGCTTTTTCTAAATCGGCTGCAAAGGTACGGAATTTATAGGTTTGAACAACACTATTTGATTGATTATCTGCAAAACAGGTATTTATGGTTGATAAAACGAGGGATTTTTATTTAAGAGATCTATCCGAATCTCTGGTTTTTAAAGGGATTACGAAACTAAGTATACTTCTGAAATAGAAAATCGAATCATTAACTTTGCATTTCTTAATCTAAGTTTGTATATTTCATGGATGCAATAGCTATAACTTTAGCCTTTAATCGATTTGTTGATATTCGGGCCTTTACTTTTCAATAACTTTGTATTTGACTGAAGAATTTTGTAAGCGAACTTGTTTATTCTGGCTGAACTGAATTTGTTCCATTTAGTGATATCCTTTTCAAATTCAACATGAAAGAGTCGTTTTGATAGATCCCTGATCACGCAATAGTCAGCTATCGAATGTCCATTTTCGCTGTCATAGTTGGCATTATCAATAAAATCACTGATGAGTTTATAAAGTGTTTCTCGGGCCAGGCTTAATTCTGTAAGTTTAGCCCTGTATTCCAGATCGGCACTTTTCATTTTTGGATAAGCATTCAGATCCATGAAATGCCTTCCTTCGTGCCCCAGGTAACTGATCAGGAAATTTTCACTTTCTATGTTATATGCTTTTTTTACACAAAAAAGGGCATCTTTAGTTGACCAACCTCCCGGATAACGTTTGCCAAGTGTTGCGTATTCCTCCCAACCCAAGCTGATAAAACTATCCATGAGCACAACCCGGACATTGATTTTTTCCTTGTGCAGATGAATGGTGTACGTAGTATCTTTTTGTGTCCTCCAAATGAGCAGATCATATAATCTCCCTACTTTACCTATTCCCCCTACAGAATAAAGCCCTTTAGATTCAACATACTTTTTGTAGTAAATATCCAGGCAGTCATCGGAGATATTGCTTTTCGGTAATGAGTATTCTGCAGAGAAAAAACTTCTGAGGGTGTCTGCAAATTCTTTGTCATAGTTTGTGTTGTTGTCGAGGAGCGACTTTCTCCAGTAAGTATGAAACAAGATGTGAAGGTTGCTTATTGCTGATTTTTTGTCTTGAAGATATGTACTTCTGTCTTCAGCAAACTTAAACCTGTTTTCTATTTCAGCCTTGAATTTAGCATCTTTGTCCGATAGTTTCTTCGTACTATCACATTCAATTAATGTTAAAGCAGGTTTTACATTGGCATCCAGGCAAAGAGAATATATTCTCCTGTAGTCAAATGCAGTACTGTCTTCAGCGCGTAAGCTGCCGGAAGAAATAATTAGTAGAGTTATCACTGAAACGTTGAAATATCTTTTCATCATAATTTATAAATTAGGCTGCAAAGTTCCGATAATCCAGTGTTGTAAAATTGCATCAGATAAACCTTTTCAAGGATAGCCTGAATTGATGGGGCGAGATGTTATAAACCGACTTGAATGTCCGGATAAAATGAGCATCGTCATAGAACCCGTTCCGGAAAGAGATATCGCTAATGGATAATGATGTATTCAGTAAAAGAGAAACTGAATTCTCAATCTTCATTTTTAATTGGTATTCACCAACAGTGAGTCCTTTCCGTTCTTTAAAAGCCCTGACAAGATATATTGGATGAACATAAACCCTTTCGGAAAGCGATTGTATGGAGTGAAAACAATCAAGTTCATTCTCCAATATCTGAGCAATTTTATTAATCCAGGGCAAAGAGCCTTTTGCGAGGTTTATTTGGTTTAACTGAAAAAGCCAGTCGCAGATA
>Ga0302215_10001185_pt1 | contig 18887 bp, 18 predicted proteins | sample II_Fen_N3_1_FD_194580 | JGI IMG/M metagenome (GOLD analysis project Ga0302215, IMG submission 194580) | Peat permafrost microbial communities from Stordalen Mire near Abisko, Sweden - II_Fen_N3_1 | ecosystem: Environmental > Terrestrial > Soil > Wetlands > Permafrost | place: Sweden: Abisko...
GATAAATAGTTAATTGGTTCTGCAGATTGTAGTTGGTTTAATCCTATATTAGGGACATCACTTCGTTCCGTTGGTTAAAAGTTTATGAAAATGAATTAACTAACAGGAATGGATTAAGTTCATTAACTGAATAATTTTTGATCATCTTCACGAATCACTAATTGATAAATATCACAAATCACTAAATACAATTTCTTAATTATTAATTTTTAATTATTAATTGATCACAGATCACTGATCACTTATTCTTAATTCTTAATTATTAATTATTTACAGATCACTAAATATTAAATTCATGACTGAACAACAGACAACCATACAACCCACCGTACAAGACGAAGACGAAATAGATTTGATTGCACTTGCCAAAACCTTTTGGAAAGGACGTTGGACCGTGATAATTTCTATACTTATCGGAGGAATAATAGGTATTTTCGTGGCAATAGTTACACCCAATGAATATACGGCAACTACCATTATGGTTCCGCAAACAAGTGGTAAAAGTTCCTCATTAGGTGGATTAGGTGGTTTGGCAGCGTTGGCAGGAATTGATCTGAGTTCAGCAAACCAGGGAAGTGATATGTCTCCTATTTTATACCCTAAGATAGTCAGCAGCATTCCTTTTAAACTGGAACTGATGAATACGCCTATTAAATTTAAGGAATTTGATAAACCGATTTCACTTTTTGATTATACAATCAAGCACAAAAAAAAATCGGTATTAGGTACAATAAAAAAATATACCATTGGATTGCCTGGAGTCATTATGCTTGCAATTAATGGAAAAGGTAATTTATTGGAACTCCCCAAAAAAATGAGTGATCAGCCTATTTTACTTTCCGAAGATCAGTATAAGGTGAGTAAAGCATTGGATGAAATTATTTCCCTTGAAGTTGAACCAAAACAAGGATATTTAACGCTTACAGTAACTTTGTCTGAAGCTATAGCTGCAGCACAATTAACTAAAAAAGCGCAGGAATTGTTGCAACAGGATATTACCGATTTTAAAATTCAAAAGGCAAAAGAAGATCTTGAATTTATCCAGGGACGATATAATGAAGCTCAGGCAAAGGCAGAAGGATATCAGATCAATATTGCTCAACGGACCGATCAATATAAAAATCTCACAAGCACAGTACCCCAGGTACAAACAACCCGTGTACAGACTAAATACGGCATTGCCAGTACCGTTTATCAGGAACTGGCTAAACAATTCGAGCAAGCAAAAATTCAGGTAAAAAAAGATACGCCAGTTTTTACAATCATAGAACCGGTATCAGTTCCTTTTGAAAGATCAAAACCAAATCGTCCAATGATTTTAATGATCTGTACTTTGTTGGGTGGAATTATTGGTTTAAGTACTATATTTGGAAAAAGGTTAATAGCAGATATAAAGAAAGATTGGAAAGAAGATTAATTAATTGAAAAGATTTAAAATGTATTTAATAAAATAATTTAGACAAAAAAAGTTATTTGATAATATATTCACATTTATATAGTCTATAGCTTAATTAAAATTAAGTCTAAAAACTATTTTTAAAACTAAAGATGGTGCAATTATTAAATTTTGAGAATAAGCAAACATGTCAAACTTAATTTATGATTAGTTTTTTTAATATTTTTATTATTGACATTTATTATAAAATGGACTATTACTTGAAAAAAAAATAAACTTATAAAAAAACTACGTTAAGTATATAAATGAATTGATTAACATGAGTTTAATAAAATTGTTTAAGACTTAAAAATATATATATTGGAAAAGAACAATTTAGTCTTTAAAGGAGTATTATGGAGTGCAGTTGATAGATTTGCTGCAGTTGGATTACAACTACTATTTGAAATTTTTTTAGCCAGGCTTCTTTTACCTTCAGATTATGGACTTATTGGAATGGTTGCGGTTTTTTTGGCAATAGCTCAGGTATTTGTTGATGGTGGTTTTATGAATGCACTTATACAAAAACAAAATAGAACAGAATTAGATTTTTCGACAGTCTTTTATACGAGTTTAATTTTGTCATTGTTATTATATATGCTTCTTTTTTTTTCTGCACCTAAAATAGCATTATTTTATAAAGTACCTCAATTAATTGGAATAGTAAGAATTCTTGGACTTAATATTATAATTAATTCAATTGCGTTAGTCTATAGAGCTAAATTATCTATTTCTATGGATTTTAAAATACAAGCAAAATTATCAGTATTCTCTGTTATTTTATCTGGAATAATAGGAGTTTTTCTTGCATACCATGGTTATGGAGTTTGGGCATTAGTTACTCAATCAATTAGTGTTTATACATTTAATGCATTGTTTCTATTTTTTAATTTGAGATGGCTCCCTTTATTGAGATTTTCCAAAGAATCATTTAATAAGTTGTTTGGATTTGGATCTAAATTATTAGTAGCTGGTTTAATTCAAAATATTTATAGTAATTTATATTCTGTGTTAATAGGAAAGGTCTTTTCAATGAGAGAATTAGGTTTATACTCTAAATCTTCACAATTTACTTTGTATCCATCTACCATGTTTACAGGTATGCTTCAGCGAGTATTGTATCCTTATCTTTCGCAATATCAAAATGACAATGAAAAATTGTTTGATTTAAATAAGCAATATTATACTATGATTGCTATGTTTTTTTTTCCATTATTCTTTGGTTTAGGAGTTTTAGCAGAACCTTTTGTAAAAATATTGTTATCAGATACATGGATAGAAGCTGTTCCATTAATACGTGTTTTAGCAATAGCATTTTTATTCTTTCCATTTATAAATGTGAACATGTTTATTTTTCAAATAAAAGGTATGTCAGCACGATTTCTTTTGATTGAAGTTTTGACCAAAATTACTGGTGTAATAATATTATTAATAACATTGAAATATGGAGTTTTAATTATGTGTTACGGTTTATTAGTACAACACATAATACAGTTATTTATTACTTCGTATTATTCAGATAAAGCTTTGAATAGTAGTAAGTTTTCTCAACTGAAAGTTTTATTACCAATGTTTGTAGTATCTATATTTATTGCAGCTATAGTGATCATGTCGATACATAATATTAAAACATCAATATTTCAGTTACTAATTGGTATATTCTTATTCATATTCTTATATTCAGTTTATTATTATTTATTTATGAAAAAAATGTTAATATCATTTGTCAATATACTCATTAAATCATAATTTTTTCAATATTGGAAAATGGTCTATATATTTATTATACTATTTCTATTGTTTTGTGTTTATAGGTATGATATAAAGAAAAAAATAGCAGGGAGAGATTTAAGTTATTTCTTTACTTTTATTTTGTTAGTAAGCATGTCTTCACTAAGATATCGTATGGGTGGTGATGCACTTTTTTATGAAGAACGCTATCCTGAAATGCCAATATTTTCTAATGTGTCGTATTATTTAAGATATGAAAATTATTATTTATACATGCCTTTATGGGTATATTTAAATGCAGTATGTAAATCTATCAGCAGCAGTATTATTTTATTCCAGTTTCTTCACGCTTTAGTATTTAACATATTGCTTTTCATTTTTATAAAAAAATATACAAATAAACAATTCTCAGTTTTACTGTTGTTTTTCATTTCATTTTTATATATATATTATAGTTTTGAAATTCAAAGAGAAGTTATTGCAGTAGGAGTTTTTTTGTTAAACATTAAAAATCTTGAACAAAAGAAATGGATTAAATACTATTCTCTTGCAATATTGTCATTGCTTTTTCATCAATCTGCAATTATTATTTTTGTTTTACCTTTATTTAAATTCATCAAGTTTAATAAATCTTTGGTTTGGGTTCTATTGATTGTTTCTTTTTTCCTTTCATTATTCAGGTCTAATTTATTAAATATATTTAATTCATTTGTTTTTTTAGACTTAATTAAAAGTAAGAATGATTCTTATTCTACAATAACTTTTAGCCTTATTGGTTTTTTGTCTTATTATTTTGTGAGAGTAATATTATTTATTCCTATTGCATTATATTTATATTCAAAAAATAAAAAAGAACTTAAATACAAATGGTTTTATTCTTCATTTCTCATAATATCAATTTTGGCACAGTTTTTTGTAATGTTTGAACGTTTGTTAAATTATTTGTATCCATTATATTTTATTATTGTAATTGATTTTGTGTATTTGTATTTTCCTAGAATAAAATCATTGTTGCTTAGATCTATTATAATAGCAACAATATTTTTACATATATTTTTTATAATAGATTATAAATTGTTTCTTAAAAATGAATATGGACAACATTTTTACTCTCATTTTTTTCCTTATAATTCGATCATAGATCATCAAAAAAATAAAGAAAGAGAAGAATTATTTGTCATTGAACAACATTGAAAAAATAACCTCAAAAAAAGATTTATAATATTAATTATGGAGAAAAAACTTTCTATTGTTATTGTAACATATAATTCAGAACGATTAATTTTCGACTGTCTAAATTCTATATTTAAAAATAATGATATTGGCGATGAGTTGGAAATAATTATTGTTGACAATTGCAGTGATGATCGTGAAAGAGTATTTAAAAGAATAAAATCAGAATATTCCTTTGATATTGTATTAATAAATAGTCCTGTAAATAAAGGTTATGGACATGGAAATAATCAAGGTGTAAAATCATCAAATTCTCCACTGATAATTGTTATGAATCCTGATGTAAGATTAGTTGAACCGATTTTTAGGAAAATCATTAAAAAATTTGATATTAATCAGAATATTGGAATGATGGGAGTTCGTTTTATAAATCGTACAAGTCATCTTTACTACAAACCAGAAGATAATAATTTAATAAAAATGCTTTTTGGAAGTTTTTTCATAAAAATAGGATGTTATAATATTAATGAGATGTTTTTTTCAGGAAGTTTTTTAATTTTCAACAAAAAATCATTTATTAAAGCTGGATCTTTTGACGAAAATATTTTCATGTTTTACGAAGAACCCGATATTTCGAATAGAATTTTGAAGATCGGAAAGCAAGTTCTTTTGGCTGATAATATTTATGTATTGCATTTAGCTCATGGAAGAGCAGTTAATAATTTTTTACTAAAAGTAGGAGCTAAATCTAGGCATTATTATTTTGAAAAATATCAAGCAAATATAATTGATTATTATAAAAACAGACTTATTTATTATAGATTAAAGTATGCAGTTGCAGTTCTACTTAATAATAAATTAAAAAAGGCTGAGTTTTTTGCCTGGATTAAGATGTGTAAAAACAGAGGAAAAATAGACTAAAAAGTAAAATAATATATTTGTTGATTTTTAAAGTGTATTTGTAGTTTAATTTTTTTATAATTCTTTAAAGAAAGCTGAATATCGAGAAAATGTATATACAAACAAAAATGAATATATAAATATGAAAAAGCAAATAGACATACTATTTATCACTAACCTTCCATCATTTTATAAAATTAACTTATTTAATAGTATAGCTAAACAAAAAAATATCTTTGTGATATTTACACATGATCAAAACTCTCAACGTAATGAAGATTTCTATAATGGTCTTAGAGAGTTTTCTTATGTGTCACTTGCAAAAAAAATGTTTTTAGGTAAAATATTTTATTTGATATATCTTTTATTTACAAGTAATTGTAAATCTTTAATAGTTGGAGGATGGGATCAGTTACTTTTCTGGTTTGCGATTGCGATTAGTCCAAAAGAAAAAAACGGGGTATTAGTAGAGTCCAGTATTTTAGAAAGTAAAGTAACTGGTTTTATGAGCCGATTTAAAACAATTTTTTTATCTAGAATATATAAAGCATATGTTTCTGGAAAATCGCAGGCAGACTTGTGTATTAAATTGGGTTTTAAGGGTCAATTAATAAAGACTAATGGAGTTGGAATTTTTAATGTAATGCCTCAACCTGAATATAGTTCAATTTCTATTGTGAAAAATTTCATCTATGTTGGAAGATTGTCTCCTGAGAAAAACATTAAACTTTTGATTGAAATATTCAATATGCTACCTGAATTAACTCTCAACATAGTAGGTTTTGGACCACAGGATATATTTTTAAAATCTATTGCTAAAAAAAATATAGTTTTTCATGGAGCTATTCCTAATTCTGAGCTTTATAAGATATATCTACAAAATGATGTTTTTATATTACCGTCAATTTCAGAACCTTGGGGTATGGTTATAGAAGAGGCTTTTAATTCAGGTCTACCTGTAATAGTGAGCGATAGAGTTGGTTGTGCTGAAGAAATTGTTAACTCATCAAATGGTATAATATTCAAATTGTCAGAACCAGATAGTTTAAAAGAGGCAATAATAAAAATACAAGAGATAAATTATTACAATTCATTAAAATTAAGTATAAGTAAAATGGACTTTAAAAAAACTTCACAGCAACAAATAAATTCTTATTTATAATGCAATTAATTAAGAAAAAACTGTTACAAATTAATACAGTAATTAATTTAGGCTCTATAGGACGTATAGCGGAGCAAATAGGTCAATTAGCTATTGTTAATGGTTGGGAAAGTTATATTGCCTATGGTAATGGGATTGAACAAAGCAGTTCAAAATTAATTAAAATTGGAAATGTATTCGAATATAACTTACATGCATTGCAAACAAGATTATTTGATCTTCATGGATTTGGTTCACGATTAGCAACCAAAAAATTAATAAAAAAAATTAAGGAAATAAATCCTGATATTATTCATTTACATAACTTACATGGATATTACATAAATATTGAAATACTTTTTAATTTTTTGAAAAATTATAAAGGGCAAGTCGTTTGGACTTTATATGATTGTTGGTCTTTTACCGGTCACTGTACTTATTTTGATATGGTTGAGTGCAATCGTTGGAAAACTGCTTGTTATAATTGTCCTCAGAAAACTGCTTATCCAGCTTCATATATCTTTGATAATTCATCAATTAATTATCAAAGAAAGAAAAAAATATTTAATCAATTGAAAAACCTTACAATTGTAGTCCACTCTAATTGGTTGCATAATACAATAAAGAAATCATTTCTTAGAAATTTTCCAGCTGTAATAATTAATAATGGGATTAATACAGTAAATTTCAAACCTAAAGAGATTGTAAAATTACAAATAAAATTAAAAGTTGTAGATAAGTTTGTCATTTTAGGTATTGCCGCTCAGTGGGTCAAACGTAAAGGATTTGATGATTTTATAGAACTAAGCAAATTTTTAAAAGAAGATGAAATTATTGTTTTGGATGGAGTTAGTGATAAACAAAGAATTAACTTACCTTCCAATATAATTGTTAGCGAAAGAGCAAGATCAGTTGAAGAATTGGCAGAATTATATTCATTAGCTGATGTTTTTGTAAACCCAAGTCACGAAGATAATTTTCCAACGACTAATTTAGAATCATTAGCTTGTGGCACACCTATTATTGTTTATAATACTGGCGGAAGTCCAGAAGCTGTTGACACTAATACAGGAATCGTTGTTGAAACAGGAAATATTTCAGGCATAGTTGAAGCTATTTCGATAATTAAAGCAAATGGTAAAAGTAAATATTATAACAATTGCATTGAGCGTGCAACTGCAAAATATAATTATTTAGATCGATATAAAGATTATATCACTTTATTTGAAAAAATTATATAGATAAAGATTACATTGAATAAAATATAAATTTTACTGATATGAAAGTTGTTATATTCGCGGGGGGATTTGGGACAAGATTGAGTGAAGAAACTTCCTTGATACCAAAACCAATGGTACAAATCGGAGATAAACCGATTCTTTGGCATATAATGAAAATGTATTCTCATTATGGCTTTAACGATTTCGTTATTCTCGGTGGTTATAAATGCTATGTTATTAAGGAGTATTTTTCTAATTATTTTTTGCATCAATCAGATGTTGTTTTTGACATGAAAAATAATAGTATGCAAATTATTGACAATAAAACAGAACCATGGACAGTTACTATTCTTGATACAGGATTGGAAACTTTAACTGGTGGTAGATTAAAAAGAGCAGAAAAATTTATTTTGGACGAACCATTTATGTTGACTTATGGCGATGGAGTAAGTGATATAGATATTGTTAAATTGTTAGATTTCCATAATTCTCATGGCAAAGCAATTACAATGACAGCTGTACAACCCGATGGGCGTTTTGGAGCAATTGATTTAGTTGAGGAGTCTAATTTGGTCAATCAATTTATGGAAAAACCAAAAGGAGATGGATCTTGGATCAATGGTGGCTTTTTTGTTTGCGAACCAAAGGTATTTGATTATATTAAAGATGGAGATAAAACTATATGGGAACGACAACCACTTGAGGAATTAGCAAAAGATTGTGAATTGTATGCGTATAAACATAAAGGTTTTTGGAAACCAATGGATACGCAAAGAGATAAGTTACAATTGGAAGATTTGTGGACTAAAAATAAAGCACCATGGAAAATTTGGTAAAAGATAATTTGTTTAAAGGAATTTATTTTGGTAAAAAAGTTTTAGTAACGGGTCATACAGGTTTTAAAGGATCTTGGCTAAGTTTTTGGCTAAATCTTATGGGAGCAGATGTATATGGTATTTCATTAGAATCAAATACTGTTCCAAATCATAATAGTCTGTTAAACTTTAAACAAATATCTTATATACAAGATATAACAGATGAAAATTCACTAAGTGAGATAATGAGTTCGATTGAACCAGATATTATATTTCATCTTGCAGCACAACCATTGGTACGATTGTCCTATCTAAATCCTGTTGAAACATATTTAACCAACGTGATGGGTACTGTCAATTTATTAAATGGAGCTCGGAAGTTAAATAATCTTAAAGCGATTGTTATTGTAACAAGTGATAAATGTTATGACAATAAGGAGTGGATTTGGGGATATCGAGAAAATGAAGCATTTGGAGGTAATGATCCATACAGCTCTTCTAAAGGTTGTGCTGAAATTGTTACTGCAGCTTATAAACATTCATTTTTCAATCTTGATAAATATGGAATAGATCATAATGTATTAGTTGCAAGTGTTCGTGCAGGTAATGTTATTGGTGGTGGGGATTGGTCTCTTGATAGAATCGTAACAGACATGATAAAAGGTGCAACTGAAAATAAATCTATATTTATAAGATATCCAAATGCTACACGTCCATGGCAACATGTGCTTGAACCATTAAGTGGTTACTTACTTGTTGGATTAAATCTATTAGAAGGTAACAAAATGGCTGCAGAAGGTTGGAATTTTGGCCCTGAAATAGAAAGTAATCTATCAGTACTTGATCTTGTAAAAGAGTCAAATAAAAATTGGGATAAAATTAAATACGTAATTGATACAGAAAATCATCCTCACGAAGCTAATTTTTTAATGCTTGAAAGCTCAAAAGCAAGAAAATTATTAGGTTGGAAACCTGTTTGGGATTTTAAACAAACAGTACAAAATACTATTGAATGGTATAAAAAATTTTATGAGCAGGATGTTACTTTAACTAATCAACAACTTTTGAAATATATTTCAGATGCTCATAAAAAAGAAATAGTATGGACTCAAAAATGAAGATGTTTGAAAATCAAAAAATTTTAATCACAGGAGGTGGTGGATATTTAGGTTCGAAGCTTGCAGAAATTTTATCTCAATATGAAATCAATTTATATTTATTAGATATATCTTTTAATCAAAAAAGTAACTCTTTAGCATTAATAAATTCTAAAGTAGAATTACATAATATAAATTTGACAGATAAAGATGAACTTTTAAAACTTTGTCATATAATTCAACCTGATTATATATTTCATTTTGCGGCAATACTAAATCGAAATCGCGATTTCGCGATTTATGAGAAACTTTATAATATAAATGTAGGTGGTACTTTTAATTTATTAGAAGCTTTGAAAGAATGTAAATATAAAGGTTTCTTTTTTGCAAGTACAAGTGAAGTTTATGGCACTAATAATAAGACTCCTTTTCATGAGGAACAATTTGTGGAACCAACTTCGCCATATTCTCTAACAAAATATATGGCAGAATCATTGTGTAAAACTTATTGTTCATTGTATTCCAAGCCTTTTACTATATTTCGTTTTTTTAATTTTTTTGGTCCAGATATGCCAGAAGAAACCTTTATTGGTCAAATGTTAACACATTATAGAAAAAGAAAGACTTTTCATATGACTGAAGGAATTCAAAAAAGAGATTTTACATATATTGATGACTTAATTGATCAGATTTTGTTTATTGCTCAACTAAAAACTCAACCGTTTGATACATATAATATATGTAGTAATAATTCAATTAAGATGATTGACCTTGCAATTTTATTTAAAACTCTTACAAATAATGAGTTTGTTTTTGAAACTTCATTGAAATATAGACAAAATGAGATATGGGAAATGTATGGTTCAAATCAAAGAATTTTACATTTAAATTATCATCCTAGTAATACTTCTTTAAAGGAAAATTTAAGTAAAATTATTTAGTTAAAAACTCAGTAAAACATGAAAAATATTTTTAGTTCAAAGTGAATTGCTTTTTAACTGTTTTCTAATTCTAAAGAATCACATGATCCAACAAATTAATCCAAAAATAAAAAATATTCTAATTATATCTGCTGTTTTTCCACCAGAACCAATTGTTTCAGCATTACTGTCACGTGATATTGCAGAAGAACTTGCTAAAAATAATAATGTTGTCGTTATTTGTCCACAACCATCACGTCCTGAAAATTTCATTTTTGAAAACGATAAAATTTATAAAAATAATTATAATGTAATACGATTAAATTCATACAAATGTCCATCATTTAACATTATAGGCCGCATGCGTGAGAGTTTTAGCTTTGGATTGCATTCTATTAAATATTTAAAGAAAAATTTTAAACAAATTGATTGTATTTATGTGAATTCTTGGCCATTATTATCACAGTATTTGATTGTAAAAACTGCAAAGAAATTTAATATTCCTTGTGTAATGCATGTCCAAGATATTTATCCAGAATCTTTGCTGAATAAAATCCCAATTGGAAAATCATTAGTTAGTAAATTATTACTGCCCGTTGATCGGTATACATTAAAGAATTCCTCTTCAATTATAGTTATCTCTGAGAACATGAAGAGAATTCTTGTCAATACTAGAAAACTATTTTTTGAAAAAGTTACTGTAATCCCAAATTGGCAAAACGAAGAAAAATTTATATCGTTCAATACTTTAAAAAATAAAGATGTTTTTGATTTAACAGATTCACTAACTTTTATGTATTTAGGAAATAATGGACCCCTGGCAGGCGTAGAGACTTTGATTAATTCTTTTTTTAAGGCTAGTATACCCAATTCAAAGCTAATAATTGCAGGTTCTGGTTCTAAAAAAAAAGTTTGCATTGATTTAGTAAATAAATTAGCTGCCAATAATATAGAGTTTATTTCAGTACCGGAAAATATGGTGCCTTTTGTACAAGATAAAGCTGATGTTTTGTTACTCCCTGTAAAGAAAAATGGTGCTATGAGCTCAATACCATCAAAACTTCCAGCATATATGTTTTCAGCTAAAACAATTTTAGGAAGTTTAGATTTAGAAAGTGATACTGCTAAGGCTATTAAAGATTCTGGTTGTGGTATTGTTGTTGAACCTGAGAATGAAATTGAATTAATCAATGCTATGATTGAAGTTTCAAAATGGAGTAAATCAATAAGAGTAGAGAAAGGAACTGCAGGTTTTAATTATGCAATTTTAAATTTTTCAAAGGAATCAAATTTAAATAAAGTGATATCGGTAATTCAAGAATTAGTATAATGATAATTAGAAAAATATTGAAACAAGAATTAGAAGCAGTTATTGAAGTTCACAAGAATTCTTTCAAAGATTTTTTTTTAACAAACTTAGGAACTGATTTTCTTTTAGTTTATTATGACAGTATTAGGAAAGATAAAAATGCCATATTGGTAGGAATTTATGAAGATGGTATTCTTAGTGGGTTTTGTGCTGCATGCTTTATCTCTAAAGGATTTAATACAAATTTAATAAAAAAAAATATTTTTCAATTCTTAATGGTGTGTATTAAATTGTTACTTATAAGTCCAACTTCTTTAGTTAGATTGATAAAAAACTTAAGCAAGAGTAATCCGAATATTGAAGATAAGGCAGAATATGCTGAATTGTTATCAATTGGTGTTTCTAAAGATAAACAAGGAAAAGGTATTGGGAAAAAATTATTAAAACAACTTGAAATAGAATTGAATCTAAAAGGTTGTTTAAATTTATCTCTTACAACAGATTTTAACAATAATGATAATGTTATAGATTTTTATAGAAAAATGGGTTATGAAATATATTATGAATTTATTGCCTATCCAAATAGAAAAATGTATAGAATGATAAAAAAACTAAACTAAAAATTATGAAAATAAGTTTTTCTCCTCCATATATTGATGAATCAGTAATTACTGAAGTCGTTGATTCTTTAAAATCCGGTTGGATTACAACCGGTCCCAAAGTGAATGCATTAGAAAAAGAAATTAAAACTTTGACCAATTCACAAGCAGTAGTATGTGTGAATTCCTGGACATCGGGTACTATCATGATGCTTCATTGGTTAGGTGTAAAAGCAGGTGATGAAGTCATTGTGCCTGCATATACCTATGCTGCTACCGCTTTAGCAGTTTTACATGCTGGAGCATTACCAGTAATGGTTGATAGCTGTGATGATTTTAATATTTCTATTGATGCAATCCGTAAAGCAATTACACCGAAAACAAAAGCAATAATACCTGTTGATATTGCAGGATTTCCATGTGATTATGAGGCAATTATGTCACTGGTTACAGAAAATAAAGTATTGAATATGTTTCAACCAACATCACCTATTCAACAAAAATTAGGGAGGATACTTGTTGTAAATGATTCAGCTCATTCATTGGGTGCATATTATAGTAAAGATAAACATTCAGGCAATGAAACCGATATAGCAATATTCTCACTTCATGCAGTTAAGAATATCACTACTGCTGAAGGAGGTGCCATCTGTTTAAATTTACCAAAACCATTTGACAATAAAACTTTATATAGTGAGTTGCATCAAATGACACTGAATTGCCAGACAAAAGATGCTTATTCTAAATCGAAAGCCGGAGGTTGGAAATATGATATTGTTGGTTTTGGAATGAAAATTAATATGGCGGATGTCAATGCTGCAATTGGATTGGCGCAAATAAGACAATATCCGGCATTGTTAAAAGAACGAAAACGGGTTTTTGAGACTTATAATAAATCTTTTTCATCATATGATTGGGCAATATTACCTCCCATGATAAGAGATGAGAAAGAGACTTCATATCACATTTATGCTTTACGTATTAAAGATATATCTGAAGAACAGCGTGATGCAATAATTGATGAAATTGCAGAAAACGATGTAGCCGTTAATGTGCATTTTATTCCTATGCCCATGCTTACTTTTTTCAAAAATCAAGGATACAATATTGCAGACTATCCACAAGCGTATAAAAATTATTCTCATGAGATATCGTTACCTGTTTATCCTCAGCTAAGTGATGAAGAAGTTAACTTTGTTATTAAAACAGTAATAAAAGCGTGTCAGCATGTATTAAATAAAAAAACACCTCTTCAAAAGGGAAAAAATGTTCCAGTGAGTTTTAATAAAGTACTAAACAAATAAGTTCAATTGAATGACAAGATTATTTGATATTGTTTTTTCGTTATTTGGTTTACTTATTTTGCTTCCAATCTTTATTATTATTTACCTGTTAGTTGTTTTTGAAAGCAAGGGTGGGGGCTTTTATATTCAAAATAGAGTTGGAAAAGGAGGTATAGATTTTAAATTGTACAAGTTCCGTTCAATGATGAGCGGATCTGATAAAAAAGGCTTGATAACAGTAGGAGGAAGAGATCCTCGTATGACCAAAATTGGAAGATTTATTAGACACTTTAAGTTGGATGAATTACCTCAACTTTACAATGTTCTGAATGGTACTATGAGTTTGGTAGGTCCACGCCCGGAAGTCAGAAAGTATGTAGAATTTTACACTTCAGAACAACTAAAAGTTTTAAAAGTACGACCTGGTATTACGGATTATGCTTCGATAGAATATGTGGATGAAAATATATTGTTGGGTTTAGCAATCGATCCGGAAAAAATTTATATTGAAGAAATTATTCCAGATAAAATCCGGTTGAATATGAAGTTTATTGAAAATCAAAGCATAAAAGAGTATTTTCAAATTATATTTTTGACTATTTGGCATATTATTAAAAAATAGCATGATTAGATTATTTACTATCGTTTTTTATGTAAATAACAAGTAAATGGTAAAAGGTAATGTGTCATGAAATAATTAATCAAATATCTGAGTCAATAAATGAAACTAACAAGATAACAAGCAAATAACGGATTTTTAAAATAAATTGTACTTTAATAAGGTGCAATTTTTTGTTTAACTAAGGAATTAACATTTGAAATAATATTGAAAAATGCAATTAGAGGTTGAAGATAAACTAATTCTATCATGTATAAAGATTTTTCCTAACGATATTGAGTTAGACAAAATAAATAGTATGATACCATATATTCGTGATTGGGATTATCTGATTACAACTATCATTGATAGGGGAATAGGTCCCTTACTTTATACTAAACTGCCATTACTTTCAAATAGTCAACAAATACCTGAAAATTTAAATACAAAACTCAAACAGGCATATTACAAAACATTTAGCCGAAGTACGATATTATACGAACATTTTCGAAATATTGTAGAGGAATTCAATTTGCATATTATACCAGTTATTGCATTAAAAGGAATATTCCTTTCTGAATGGCTTTATCAGGATATTGGTCTAAGGCAATTCAGTGATATTGATTTGCTGGTAAAAGAAGAAGATGGGGAGAAATGTATTACAATTCTTGAACAGTTAGGATACAAGAAACAACAATCCGATAAATTATCTGTATTTGTTGAATCCCAGTTTGAAATTGTTCATTATCCAGCTATGACTCTAAATGGAGTCTCAATAGAAATTCATATAAGACTCCATCAAAAAACTGAGAATTATAAGGTAATAATACCTCAATTATGGGAAAATTCAAATTCGTCAATCATAAACGGTGTACAAGTTAATTCATTAACTATAAATGATTTATTGATATATTTGTGCTTGCATTTAGATAAGCATTTTCGAAGTGGTCATGTTCAGTTTACTTGTTTTAATGATATTACAAATATCGTAGAAGTTTATTCAAAAAGTATTGATTGGAATGCCTTTAAGGTAACATGTCAACTTTTCAACTGTGAAGACATTGTATTTAGATATTTGGTTTTGATTCATAATTATATGAATGCACCTGTTCCAACTGAAATTATTCAGAATTATTTAACATTACTTACTGAAAAAGATGAACAGAAATTTTTAAGTTATTTGAGAGGTAATTTTAGTTCAAATAATTACGTTGAAACTCATTTAAAAACATTAAAAAGAATACAAGACTTGTCAGGTAAAGTAAAATATGTTAGGGATATACTCTTTCCATCAAAAGCCTTTATGATTCAAGCATATCATATTAAATATAAGTCACTTGTATCTTTTTATTATCCGTACCGGTATTTTATTGGATTAATGGGTGTAGTGAATTATTTGAAGAAGAAGGTAGTAGGTAGAAAGTAGTTGATAGTTTGTTGGATAAGATAAAAGGAATTAAATGAATATTCTTTTTACCGGCATTTACTATTTTGTAGAGAGTTACCTGGTTTCTCACAAATAGACTTTCATAATAATTTACTGGCTGGATTTTGTGTTATCTTCAACAGATGACGTGATAAGGGTATTTAGCTGGCTGGATTTGGAAGATTTGCCTATTATCGGTATTGTTTGTTCATTAAGTCAAAAAAAGGCTTTAAACGAAGAATAAAACAGGTTTGCGGTTGATTTTAAGTGAATGTATATTTGATTAAAAACCGGGTGATGGAAAGGTAAAAAAAAAGCTTATACAATACAATAAAATTAAATTAAAATAGTTTTATTATCATATAAAAATAAAACTAACTTTTATTTTTATATGGTAAATAGTAAAGGAGAGTATATGTAAATTTACAGGAAACCAAAAGTCAGTGTACTACTTATTGGAAAACAACTCAGTATTTCCATGATGGGGCAACGTCAATGAGTGAAACGACATTGTTTAAATATCTTCTTGAAAAATATCTACCAAGTATTTATTTAGATTTGGAACATAAATCTGATTTGTATAAAACCGGATTATACAGAATGGTTTCTATCAACTCAAAAAGATGATTATTATTTAGTTATTTTAAAAATTCGTATTTCTATGAAGATTATTGATACAAGCTTATTAGATTTGGTAACAGAACAGGCAACAGAGAGTCCAAGGTTGCGAATGAATCATAACTTTCATGATAGCACGGAATCCAAATCCCAGCGATTGCTAAATGCCCTGGAGCCAGGAACAGAAATACCCATACACCGAAATAGAAATACTGCCAAGACTTATATTTTACTAAGGGGCACTATACGTGTCCTTTTTTATAACAATGAAAGGGAGATCATTGAAACGATTGAGCTGAATCCTTTAACCGGGAAATATGGTGTAGATATTCCGGCCGGGCAGTGGCATACCCTGGAGGTACTGGAATCGGGTACCGTAATTTTTGAAGTAAAGGATGGGCCGTATAGGGCGTTAGGGGAAGAGGATATTAGTAGGTAGTGGGTAGTAGGTAGTGGGTAGTGGGTAGTGGGTAGTGGGTAGTGGGTAGTGGGTAGTGGGTAGTGGGTAGTGGGTAGTGGGTAGTGGGTAGTGGGTAGTGGGTAGTGGGTAGTGGGTAGTAGGTAGAAGTTAGAAGGTAGAACGTAGAAGGTAGAAGGTAGAAAGTAGAAAGTAGTTTGTAGTAAGTAGTAAGAGGTAGTATGTCTAAATTTAGTTATTTACTTTTATTAAGTGCCGTAAAAGCCGTTCTATCGTAAGTTTTATAATTAATAAGAAGTTTTATAAAAAAACGAACTAAAGAGAACAAAGTAATAGGTATATTTGTAATACAATAAAAAGAATAATTGTATGAAAGTAAAAGCAAAAGTAGAGCACAAGTCGGAACAGGATATTATTATTGAAGAACTACGTAAAAATGGTCGTAGTGCTTATGATGCAACTTTGGCAAATGGTATTCCTGCAACCGTTTTAAGAGGAAAGAATATATGTCGGATTGAACCTAATGGAAAAGTTTCAATCATTGCAAAGATGATGAAAAAGACCACTAAGGTATCGCATAAGACATTTAAATTGAAATGACTTCCACAAAGAGATTAAGAATATTTGCGGGTCCAAATGGTTCGGGAAAGACCACCTTGATAAAGATAGTAAATGATCTTCATGTACATTTAGGAATTTATATAAACGCAGATGAAATCAAAATTGAACTTGATAGTCAACATTTTCTTGATTTTAATCAGTATAAACTCACTTTAGATATAGATCATTTAAAAAATTCATTACAACAATCAACGTTTTATATTTCAAATGAAGGTGAAAAATTATCAGCAGGTCTGACTGCGATGAATAATTTTTTGTTTTTAGACAATGTGGCTCTAAAAGATAACCTACTCCCCTTATTCCTGGCAGACTATATCCGGTCAATCCTGCTTACTACCTGTGATAAATTTACATTTGAAACCGTAATGTCACATCCTTCCAAATTAGATTTTATTCGTTTAGCAAAAAGTCTTGGCTTTCGTATCTATTTATATTTTGTTTCTTTGGAAGATCCTATCATGAATATTGCTCGTGTAGAAGCACGAGTCAGGCAAGGTGGGCATGATGTCCCTAAAGAAAAAATTGTAAATCGATATGAGCGAACAATGAATCTCTTATTGGATGCTATCAAGTTAGTGGATCGGGCATATCTGTTTGATAACAGTTCAACGCATCCCATCCTTTTTGCAACTTCTCAACACGATGAAATTTCAATGGTCAATGAGGAATTTGCTCCAGATTGGTTTAGAAAGTACGTGATTGATAAACTATAGAAAGTTAGTAGTAGGTAGTTAGTAGTAGGTAGAAGATAGTGGGTAGAGTAGGTAGAAGGTAGTAGGTAGTAGGTAGTCGGTAGAAGACTGGAAATACCAGTCTAAAAGGGACAGTTCAAAAAAGTGTGTCAAAATTAATTGAATATTCTTATCACGGGATACACGGCTTTTTAGGGAGTAACCTGGTTGCTGACCTTAAAAACCGGAATAATATTTATGGTTAGGATATTGTTTCACCTTCTAAAGATGGCATGTTAAGGGTATATAGCTGGCCGTATTTTGAAGATTTACCTGTTATTGTTATGGTTCGTCCATTAAGTCGGGAAAGTGCTTTAAACGAAGAATAGAATAGGTTTGAAGGTCTGTTTTGATGTCAATACAGGATTGACTCAACAGATATATTTTGATTAAAAAATTTAAATTCATAATCTTCGTTCCTGAAAATGTATTTAATTACACTATTAAGAACTAACAATGTAATTAGTGTTACACTTTATGGAACGTAATATAGAAGGTGAGTTAATAAAGTGGAAAAATTCGACAACCCAAATGCCATTGGTACTGTATAAGGAGTGAGGAATGAGGAATGAGGAGTGAGTAGGAAGTAGAAGGTAGTGGATTGTCTTGTCCTGAAATAGGTTTACAGAAAAGTAAATAAAATTCTAATTTATACCTTCACTATGTTTACCTTGTGATTGTTGTATATTATGATTGATAAATGAGTTATTATTTGTGGTTTTGTCAATTACGATTGACAAAAACCTGTGTAGTCATGAAATAGGTTTACAACAAAGCCAACAAAATTAAGGACGATGAGAAATTAATTAATAATTAAAAATTAATAATTAATAATTAATAATTGACAGATTA
>Ga0302215_10001187_pt1 | contig 18873 bp, 29 predicted proteins | sample II_Fen_N3_1_FD_194580 | JGI IMG/M metagenome (GOLD analysis project Ga0302215, IMG submission 194580) | Peat permafrost microbial communities from Stordalen Mire near Abisko, Sweden - II_Fen_N3_1 | ecosystem: Environmental > Terrestrial > Soil > Wetlands > Permafrost | place: Sweden: Abisko...
AGATTTAATTTTTATTAGAAATTTCAATTTTGATGTTTAAAATCAATCCTAGAGCATTTAATCTAAAGTAGCTATTATTTTAACTTTCAATCCATTTTTAACTTGTGTATATTTAAAATGTGGTGCTAAGTCTTGTCTAATTAATGAGTTCATATATTCTCCAGTCATATTTTGAGAAATACTTAATGATAAATCATCATAATCTACATCATAGAAAATAACATAATCACTTGTAGTACCTTCAACTTGAGTCCAATATACTAATAAGTTATTATCTGTGTTTAATTCGTTAATTAGATAGTTATATGCTTTATCTCTAATAGCACCACATACACTATCTATATCGCAAGTTTTATCATATGAAAATATAATTGCATTATTATTATCTGTATTCCTATATACTGCAAATTGTTTTTTGCTATTGAATAAATCTAACTCATAATTTAAATTTCTTAATCCTAAAATCTTTTCTTTCATTTTTTTTCATATCTCTCCTTTATTTTATAGTTTTCATTAAATCATCTAGTATTATATTATTAGGTAGTCCTTTTGATTTGAGATTCAAATAATATTCTACATTTTCTTTTATATGAAATACTGTACATTTCTCACAAGCAAAAACTTCTTTATTATTTCCTTCAGTATCTATATATTTTAATAAATAACCTCCCCATGAAGTATTATTAATTCTAGAACATTCTTCATATAAAGGACAATAGCACATTCTACAATCATATTTATCATCTAATATATTTGAATGACATGGATACCAATAACAGTTTGTTCTAAGATTCAAGTTTTTAGGATTTGTTTTAATCTTCATCTAAAAATTCCTTTGCTTCTTTAAATGTGTTAAATACATAATCTTCATTTATCAATACATGTTCTTTTAAATGGTTATCATATAAATTAATTATCGGAGGGCAAGAGCTAGTAATTCTAACATAGCCCTTGAATACTCCTTCCTTAATCTTGAAATCACCATCTATATAATATATATCTTGGTTACTTTCAAACATAATTCATCTCCTTATTCACATTTAGTAAATCCACATGATATACATGTAATACATCCTCCAGAATGTTCTAACTCCTCTCCGCATACAGGACATTTTTTATAATACATTGCAAAGGCAATATCTCCATTATCTTTCTTGTATTTCAATTCTTCTTCTGTGAAAATTGATTTATCATTTTTAATTTGTTTTATTTCTATATTGCTAATTGGTTTTGTTATCTCTATAGTTTGATTTGATATTTCTTTTAAAAATGTTTTAATTTCTCTTAATATAGCTGTTCCACAACTGTTCCCTTGACTTAATTGTACTCCTTTTGCTCTTTGAGTTGAGAAACTATTACATCCACCAACACCTTCAAAAGATTTTTCTATGTTAAACAAGTTGCCTCCTAATCTTAACATTCCACTCATTGCAATAACCATTCCTTGCAGATTACGTTCACAACCCCCAGATCCCGACCTTATTACATACATGTCTTGTATAGTTTTTTCAGTATTAGACCATCCAATCATTAATTTTAATTTTCCACAACCTATGTATACTTTCCTTTCGTAGTAAAATGTATCTTTGGCTTTAGGTTTCCATTGACCTCTTTCCAAGGTTTCTATTAATTCTTTAGCTTTTTCTTCTTCTGTTTTTTCAGTAATCATTATACCTTGTCTCACTTCATTTGGTCTAAATATAGTACATCCCTTTATACCGTTCTCCCAACAGAATTCATAAACCTTTTTTACATCTTCGAATGGATATTCAGTAGGTATATTAATAGTTTTGCTACATGACATATCTACATGATATGCTATTACTTTTAACATATCTAAATGTGCTTGTACTGGTAAATCCATTGCAGTAACAAAGATATCTTCTTTAACAATACAATTTGAATTGTCTTTGATTTTATTCCATACCTTATAAGCATAGTCTTCCATTTTAACTATTTTAATATTATCATCTGACTGACCATTCATCTTAACTTTTCTGTCATAAGATAAGCTAAATATAGGTTCTAAACCACTCGAACAGTTGTTCCCATAAGATAAACTCATCGTACCCGTGGGAGCAACGCTCATTATTTTTGAATTTCTGATACCATATTTTAATATACTATCTGCTATATCAATCCATTCACTATCTTTTTCCATATGTTTTTGAATATATCCACTCTCAATATACTTTTCTCTATCTAAGAATGGGAAACTGCCCTTTTCTTTAGCTAATTCAATACTTGCTTTAAATGCTTGTTTCGAAATAAAATTCATTAAGTTATCAGTTAATTCAACTGCTTCTTTACTTCCATATTTAAGGTTTAACATAACAAGCATATCTCCAAGCCCAGTAATCCCAGCCCCAATAGTCCTAAATGCTTTTTGATAATTCTCATATATTTTATCAGGAAAGCTATTAATATCAATTATATTATCTAGAAATTTAACTCCAGTATGGACAGCTTTTGTTAATCTCTCATAATTAATCTTAGCATCTTTTGTAAATGGTTCATCAATCATATTATGTAAAAATAAACTTCCTAAATTACATGCTCCACCATATTCTCCCTTAACTAATGGCTCATTTGTAATAGGATTATTTCCATATACTGTTCCAGATAAGTATTCTGCACATGGATTTGTACAAACAACATTTTCTATGTACCATAAAGTATTATCTCTATTAAGATTTTCATAGAAGAAAATTCCAGGTTCTCCATTATCATAGGCTTTTTTCATTATTAAATCCCAAATATATTTTGCATTAATTTCTTTTTTATATTTCCATTTTGATTCATCTTTTAATATTTTACCTTCATCATTATAAACTGGATAATGTAAGAATATAGTTTTATCATTCCTCACTGCTTCCATAAAATCATCATCAACCATAACGGAAACATTAAAATGAACTAGCTTACCTTCATCATATGACTTAGCACTTATAAAATCTTCTATATCCATATTATATACTGAACAGATACCCATATTTGCACCACGTCTATTTCCTTGTAAAATTGTAGCAGTTTGAGCATTAAATACATCCATAAAGCTTATAAGTCCACTTGCTATTGCGTCATTAGAAGTAGGTGTCCCTTTTGGTCTAAGTTGAGAGAAATCGTACCCGATGCCTCCTCCACGTTGGTGCGTCATCGCTCCAAGCTTGACTTTTGTAAATATATCCTGTAAATCATCTTGTATCATAGGTGCTGTAAAGCAATTGTTCAAAGTTAGATTTCTACCTATGCCACTATTGCTCATAGTTCTGCCTGCTGGATAAAATAAACCTTTATCTAAGACGTTATAAAACTCTTCTGCTTCTTTCTCATTAGTTGAACAGTAATCACTAACCCTATGTAAGTTTTCATCAACAGATTCTCCATTCTTAGAGTATCTGTCTTCCCATATTTTATAAAGTATTTCGTTATCAATTTTCATTAAAAATCACTCTCTTTCTATTCTTTTTATTTTATTATATAAACTATTTTTATAGTTATAAACTTAAGTAAATAACCAAATTGCCTTTTTACATTTATCACAAACAATACCAACTTCACAATGTCCACTCCAAAACTCGAAACCATCTATTGTAGCATACTGTCCTTCATCTTTAGTAATTCTATTAAGCTGACCAGTTTCTTCATCTATAGTATTAAATTCCTGTTCATTACCACAATCACATATTAGTTTCATTTTATTTACCACCTCGCTTATTTATTTAAATGTATCATCACATTCTTTACAATAATAAAACCAATCTCTTTCTCCTTCAAACATGTTCCAATTATCTATGCCTATTTCTACACATTCACAATGAGGACATTTGATATCTTCTGTTTTTAATCTTTGTTCTAAAGCTTCTTTGTGTTTATTCATTACAATAATTCATCTCCTTTCTATTGAAACTTTCTTCTTATAGATTCTTTTATTAATCCACTTATCTCATCTGAATTATTTTCAACATAATTATCTATAATTTCTTCTAGATATGTTCTGAAGTTTATTCCTTTTAGTTGTTCTTTCAATTCACCAATAATTACTGATTTAATTTCTTCCTCGCTAATTGCTTGTGCTACATTATTAAACTTTTCAGATATTGGTTTTAAAGATATATATTGTTCTGTTTGATTTGACATTTTAATCTCTCCTTTATTTATATTAATTTATTAACATTCCTATAAAATCAGCAATTTACAATAATATCCATTCTTTACTATTAATATCTTCCAATAACAAACTGCAACTATCATATAAATCATCACAAAGCAATTCGTTATTTTTAATATAATATATATAATCTCCATGTTTAGCCTTATTGATATTGTCTTTTTCCATGTGTTCCTTAGCAGTATTAAAATCTACGAACTCAACTTTATTTTTTAATTCTGTACTATAATCATATACATCTTGTAACCATTTAATTATTTCTGGAATATCATCGTAATATATATCTGTATTTTCTTCTATGTAAACAATTATATCATTATCCTTTAATGCTTTTATAAAAGTGTCTTCATGATTTTCATTTATAACAATATCTGTATTTATTGGACATGTTCTTAATTTTCTAAAGGTAGATTTATTGTCATATAAAATTTCGTCTTTTTGTTTATCTACAAACCACATTAAGTCATAAGAACATTCTTTCCCATTATTGCTTAATACTGTAACTAAAGTTTTTAATTGATTATTTTCATATTCCTCAGTCTTGATAACGTTATATGCCTTTCCTGCTGTAAGTGACGATACATTACCTCGACATATTAATTTTTTACCTATTAATTCTTTTCTTATTTCATCTGTTATTATCATTTTTATATCTACTCCTTTATATTTATTATTTATAATTTATTAACTTCATGTAAAACTATTCTTTGATTGGTTTTAACAGTTTACTTTATCGTTCTTATTATTTATGTATTGATTTTTTCTAGAGCCTCTTACTACTTTTATAGGTTCTAAATGTAGATACTTCCAATTCTTCCCTAATGCAATACGACTTATAGTATCCATATATACTTCATATCTTTCTGCAATTTCTTTATATGTAATATTACCTTCTTTGCACAATGCATATATATCTAAAACTTGTGCTTCAGTTAACCTATTGGTGGGATTATCAGTGCCCACCATACATCCTAAGACATCACTTCTGTGTTGCATATTCTCTTTATGTGTTACCCATTCTAAATTTTCTACACAATTATTTTCTTTATTCCCATCTTTGTGGTTAATATCGTCATCTTTATTTGGTGGTTTACCTATAAAGGCGTAAGCTACAGCTCTATGAGCAGAGCGTGCTATAAAACCATCCTCGAATTTAACATTAGCACTAACATATCCATAAGAAGTAATATTACCTTGTGACAATTTCCCTTGTTTAGTAATTATTCTACCTTTATTACTGATTTCATATCCATTTCTATGTACCCAAATTTCATCTTCTAAGTCTTCTATTATTTCTTTTCTCATTATAATTTATTTCACTTTCCTTTCTTTTTACTTTATTATTTGTCCTTTGACTTTAACCTTGCCCATTTTATTTACTCTAGAATAGTAATGACTATCTGATTCATTATGTTCTCTTGGTATATAGACATCAAGCCTATAATCATTATTAAAATACTTATCCGAACCCTTGTCTAACACTGTTACTTCTCCCCACCCTTGTAATTTGATTTGAGTATTTATTTTGTAGTAATTTGAAGCCACAACTCCATCAAATAATTTTCCACCTGTACATGTTATTCCTCCACATCCTGAATAATTCTCAATATCCAAGGACGAATAAAAGGTTAACTCAAATTCTTGCCACTGTGGTTCATTCTTCTTTTGTTCTCTTAACTCTTTTTCTTTTTGTATTTTTAATTCTTCAGCTTTCTTTTTCTCAATTTCTAGTCTATCCCTTTCAAATTGTTCCTGTATTGGATTAATTAATAATCCGAATCTATCTTTGTGTATCATTCTATCTACATTAGCTTCTTCTTTAATATTATTCGCTAATGGTGTCATAGTGCTTGTTGGTATTGTAAATAATAGACTACTTGATAATAATACCATAGACAAACACATTGTCCTATTTCGCATCTAATCAACTCTCTTTCCTATGTATATTTGCTATTTATTTATAATTTAAATATTTATTGTAATCCATATCTTCAAATTCATTTGTATCTTTGTTATGCCTCATATGATTAATTTTACAATCATATTTCTTCTTACCTCTTGTTAATAACATGACTTGATTATATCTCCAAGATATGAAACTATTATCTTCTGCTTTTAATTGTAATTCGATTAAATTATTTCTTAATCTTATTTCATTTAGTTCTTTCGATATTTCTTTAAGTTTGTTAAAATCTTGTTCTAGCATTTTTGATCATAAACTCCTTTCTAACTACATAGTAGAGTTACTGTTATTTTCTCACCTTTACTATTTTTGAATACATAATACATATTCATATAATCCATATCGACTTTGTATTCTTCATATCCTAATTCCTTTAATTCTTTAAACTTTAAATTCATTTCTTTTAAACTTTCCTCTTCCCAATCGTGGTAGATAAAATCACCTTTATTTCTTTCAATGAAAATTTGCAATATATTTCACCTCGCTTTTCATAAAATTTGGTTTTTATTTGCTTTTTAATTTATTTTCAACTTCTACATAACCTTGTGCCATAACTCTATCAAAAGCTTCTTTGTTACTTGTATGAGCCATTCCATACTTCTCAGTTATTATAGTGAATAATGTATTGTTGTTACATGGAAATCCACTAATTATTTTATCTTTAACTAACATTTATATTAGCCTCCTTTTTAGTTGTTACATTGCTTTATATTTTATCTTACTCTTTTATGTATCCACAATCTTCACAACGGTATTTATAAAAACTATCTTTCCAAGGTTGCCCATAATGTATTCTGTCATCTTTAACAATATTCCCTCCACATAAAGGGCATTTATCAATTGACCCTGCATAAATGTTTCTATAGTCTTTTAGTTCGCCTATTATGTAATTTGTTTCTGTTATGACTTGTCTACTTGTTTGACTATCTTGTTTTATTTGTTCAAATATTTCACTACCCTCAATCAATATTTATTCACTTCCTTTCCTTTACTGGTTAATATTAGTATAACATACATGAATTTATTGTCAATAGTTTATACATTAATTTATTATTTTATTTTTAAAACTTTATCTTTCTTCTGTCTGCAATTATAAACAAAAGCACCAGTATTATTGAGTCTACCTTTATATTTCTCATCTATAATATTGCATTCGATATTGTCTTTCTTTTGAGTTTTAATGGTGATAACGTCCTTATATTCACATATACCAACCACCTCATTATTTTCAAATTTAGCAGACTCTATCTTAATATATTGTTTTGTTCTACCTATCATGTCATTACTATTTAATACTAGCACCTTACCTTCAGCAGTTAATATAACTAGTTGTTGATTTTCTATTGCTATTTTAATTATTTTTTCATTTTTATTTAAGTCTAATAAATTAGGAATAAACTCACCCATTTCACTTGGTTTACAATCTTCTAAATCATTAGCTTTAACATTAAATACTCTACCTTGATTTGACAATAGTATTACTGTATTTATATTATTTGCTGATAATATCTCTAGTACCTTATCATTATCCTTAAGTTTTTGTTGTTCTGAGAATACTCTGTTCTTTTTAATATATGAATTAGTTAATACAAGTTGTATTCCATATTCTTCTACAATTGATGATTTAGATAAATTAGTCTTATCATTATATATTATTTCAGTTAATCTAGGTTTTCCAAATTGTTTTTTAACATCTTCTAACTGAGATATTATAATATTATGTATAAAATTAATATCAGACTTTTCAATATTTAATTGTTTTATATCATCTTCTAATTTAGATATATTCTTAATTTTGTTTGAAATCCATTCTTCATTAATATTGACTAATCTAATAGTTGCAATATATTCGGCTTGTTCTTGAGTTATTTTAAAATATTCAATTAGATTTTCTAAAGCAACGCTTTCTTTTTTTGATGTTTTTATTATTTGAATAGCCTTATCTAAATCTTTATTTACTATTTGTAACCCATATAAACTATGTAATGTTTTTTCTTTTTCTGATATATCATATTCATATTCTTTAATTATACAATTTTCTCTATGAGTGATCCATTTAGTTATAATATCTTCTAAACTCATTAACTGTGGTGTTTTATTATCTAAATCTAAGAGAGTGAAATTACAAGCAAACTTACTTTCAAAAGGAGTATATTTTCTAAGTTTTGCTATAAATTTATTAATGTCAGTATTCTTTTTAATATAAATATCTAAAGCTATACCATCTTTATCTGAAGCATTATGATAATCAGTTATCTCCTTAAATAATCCTTTTTCTATACATTCTGATACTTTATCTTCTATATTTTCTATATATGTTTCATATGGAACTTCATATATAGTTATCTTTCCTTTCTTTTCATCATATTTATATTTTCCGATTATTGAAAAACTTCCTTTTCCTGTTCGGTATATTTTTTCAAATACTTCTTTATCATATGGAATTTGTCCACCTAAAGAAAAATCAGGGCATTTTAATATTTCTATAGACTTACTTATATCTTGCGTTTTTATATAAGATATAAAACTATCACAAGTTTCTATTAAATTATGTGCTGGTATTTTACTAGCTTCTCCTACTGCAATACTTTGACTCGTATTAGTTAAAACATTTGGAATTATTGAAGGAAGAGTTAGTGGCTCATTTTCAGTATTGTCAAAGTTTCTTTTAAACTCGACATTGTTTTTATTAATATTATATAATAATGACTTACCATATTTAGATAGTTTACATTCTATATATCTTGGACTTGCACCAACACCATCCTTTTTACGCTTATCTCCAAAACTTCCTTTAGGTTCTAAGTAGAAATTATTTAAACTATTATTTGCCATATTCTTCATTGATTTATATAGTGGCATATCTCCAAATACGTAAAATACCATTGTATATGCACCAGCTCTTAATAGTTTTATAAATGGTTTTTCTGGATTAATGCCATTTTTGTGTAATGCCCATTCTACTTTTCTATGAACAGGAAGTAGTCCATCAGCCACAGAAGGTATATTGTTTACTAATATTTCTCCTGCATATGGGATAAATTCCGCTTCCATTACTTCAATTATATCTTTTTCTATCATATTATTCACTCCTAATCTAATTCATTTAAATCAACATTAACTATTCTTTCTCTTATGAATATTTTTCTATTATCTATATCATCACCCATAAGCATATTAAAATAATAATCAATTTGTTCTTCTTCATTTTCATTGTATTTTATTTTAATAAATGATTTTTCTCTTGCTTTTGGACTTAATACATAATCCCAAAATTCATCTTTATTGAATTCTCCCAAACCTTTTTTGATACCAATTGAATCAATGTTTTTTTGACCTATTTCTTTAATTTTTTGTTGTTTCTCTTCTTCATTATAAACATAATACACATTGCCTTTTTTATCTGTTATTTCAAATCTAGGAGATATGACTATATAAACTCTACCTTGTTTAACTAATGTTGGCATATATTTATATAGGAATGTTAATATTGATAAGTTTATTCCATGTCCAAATGCATCAGAATCACATAACAAGCCAATAGAACCATATCTTAAATTATTTATATCAAAAGTTTCAATATCTTTAAAATGTTTTAATTCTGATTTTGGTATCTCAATTCCACATCCCATTGCTTGAATAATACCTAATGCAGGAGTGTTATTTAGAACATCACTAATACTACAAGGTTTCTTTAAGGAATTAATAAACCTACCTCGTAATCCCAAACATCCCATTATTGTATTGTCGAATGAATCTGCTATAGTTGAGTTAGCACTAAGCCCTTCATCGACTAAGAATATACGGTCTTCTAGTTGACTATTCTTCATATCACAGTCTCTTAATCCTTCTATTTTTAATTTTAATCCTTTTTTAGTTCCTTGAAGTTTATTTTTAATATCTAATTTGGTTTTTTGTGCTTTATCATTTGCTCTTTTATTAATTAATATTTGATTGGTTATTTGTTTAGCGTCCATAGGATTTTCAGTTAAATATACGCTTAGTTTATCTTCTATATCTTTAGAAATAAAATCTTTTATAAATTTATTATCTATACTTAATTTAGTTTGATTTGCATAACTAGTATTACTTGATTTACTTGATAATACACATAATAAACTATCTTCTATATCAGAAAACTTAATCTTCTCACCTTTGTTATATAATTTATTTTGTGTTAAATAATTATGTATTGCATTGGTAAAAGCATTTTCTATAGCTTTAGTTGTAACATTCTTATTTAATTCCAACAATTCACTTGAGTTATGATAATATTCTGATTGTGGATAATCATTGTTAAAAGTAAAAGAAAAATCATAAGTTACATTATAAATAGGCTTATCAATCATGTCTTTACCATTATCTTCACCTTTAAAATTATAAATAGAAACTATATTGCAATCTTGTCCTAATTCTTCAATATATTCATCTATATTGGAATAATTATAAATTTCACTGAATCCAGTAATTTCATCTTCAAAATAAATATACAATCTTTGATTTACAACTGCTTGTTTTTTTAATTTTAATTTTAACCATTCAATAGGTATATCAATATCTGAAAATACTGTTTTGTCGGGTCTATATTTTATATATGTACCACTTATTTCTTTTATGGAATCTATTTTTGAGAATACTTTTCTACCTAATTCTTCTGATAAAGTATCGTCTAAATCATCACATAAAAATTCACCAGTATTAATATCTACAGGTCTTCCTTCTTTGAAATTTAATTCATAGTCATAATTATTTTTAGTAACTTGTACATTCATATACTCACTTGAATACATTGCAGAAACGAGTCCTAACCCGTTAAATCCAAGTGTTCCATTGCTTCTATTGGCTTCTTCATAGTTTTCCCCACCATAAAGTACCTTTAACGCAATATCCCAGTTATATGCTTGTTCGTCTTCATTCCATTCAATAGGTAAGCCATCTGCAAAATCTTGAACTGAATAACTTAAATCTTTATATTTTTTTATAATAACTTTTGTACCATATCCTTTTTTAAATCTATCAATGGAATTAGATACTATTTCAAAAAATGTTTGTTGAACTCCAGCAATTCCATCAGAACCTAAATTAACACTTGCCCTTTGCCTTATTCTTTGAGATCCTTTTAGTCTTCCTAAATTTTCAGCCATTATGTAATCACTCTCCTGTTTAATTTTGTTATATTAATTTATTATTATTCTATATTTTCTACATCAATACTATAATCGGTCATACTTTCATAGCTTATCAGTTTTACATTATCAACTTCTAAATACTCTTTTAATTCTTCAATTAATAACTCTTCCAAAAGTTCAGTATTTACAACATATTGTTCTAAAGTTATAATTCTATCCGATTCTACTTCATTTGTTTTATAATATACTATGTAATCAGGCATTATTTTTCCTCCTTAGTAAAATTATCATTCATGTGTATTTCATTCATCTTATCATCTAACTCATGCACCCTTTGTTGTAATTCATGTTCCTTTTTCTTACTATCAGTCTTTCTGCATTTGCTCCATATTTCTTCTCTTTCTTTTCTTAGTGATTCAAGTTCTTCTTGTTTATCTACTACATTACTTATAAATTCTATCTCAATTATTTCACCACAGAAAGGACAAAAATCAATCTTTTCATAATAAAAATTTGTTTCAGTATAATCTTCCCAAGGAATACCTTCTTCCTCTTTTCTTATTAATTTAACTGAATAGGTATTGTCACCACAATAATGTTCATCTTCGCAATACTCTGCATTAATATTTATATTTTTGCTATTTATTAATTGATCACAACACTTATGTATTTCTTTTATTTTGAATGATTTGTTTTCATATTCATCAGTAATCCATGCTTCAACTTTAATTTTCATTTATACTTCCTCCATTTACATATAGTTTATCAAAATCTTCTTTCAATATTAACTCTGCTATTACATCCATATCTCCACACATCATCATTTGAATAACTACCACATCTATATCTTTATAAGGGTAACTTTCTTGTTTTAATGTTGGTTTTTTATTTAATAAAGTTTCGCCCACCTTACTCTTTAAATGAAATCTTAAAAAGAAACTATCTTTGTAATTTTTTAATATAGTGCCATTTATAGCATTGATATTTAAATTATTATTACTTATTGACTTTGAATATGTATTGTTTGTATTAAACATTAGTTTCTTCCCTCCCAATCATTTCTCCAGTAAATACTTTCTTGACCATTAAAGCTATTTTCAATATAATCACTTACTTTTTCTTCTATGTATGTTCCTTTAATTTCATCCCATGTTAACATCTTTTCATCTGTTATATTATAAATATGTGTTCTTAAAACTGTATCCATTCCATAAGTTTCATTTCTAGTCTTTTGAGTAATTCCATATGAAACCCAAACTCTATATTTCTTATCACTAATTGTTAAAACTACACCTCTTTTATTTTCTACTGACATTTTAATCTCTCCTTATATTTTTATATTATACATTAATTTACTATAACCAAATAAAATTTCTCTTTTACGACAATATTTTCTAATCAAATGTAGTTATGCAATTCTTAAGTAATTGTGTGGCATCCAATCCTTCAAAACTAATACTGTCTCCATTCCAACTTTTATCTATACTATATCGACTTATAACATATATCTGATTATGAATCATAATCTTTGTTTCTTTATCTATTTCAACAATTCCATATTTCTTTAATATTCTACTAGCTATTTTACATAAGAACTTTTTCATATTATTTGTCCTCCTTATTCTTTTTATCTTGTTGAATTTTATTTTCTATTAATCTAAATATATTAACAAATATTCCGTTGATTATATTTACCACAATGCAATCACATATAATATAAATTAATATACAAGTACCTAAGAAAATCCAACCACTTGAAAATATGTATTGTAATATTTCTAACATTTATTTATCAACTCCCATCATTTTATCTACTTGGCTTGGTTCATAATAATCACTATACATTTCATTACATTCTTCACACACTTCAAAACAATAAATATCATCAGTTCCATCTAATTGAATTGCCAATGGCTGATAATCAATTTCTTTATTACACTTATCACATTTATACATTCATTCAATCCCCTTTTAATTTATTCAACTCTTGATAAAACTCGTATTTTACCTTAAAATTATGACATTAACGTTCGTGTTTATTGCATAATTCAATCTATTATCCCGTTATTTTTGTCATTTTTGCAAGTTTTCAGTTTGTATCATTCGTGTTTTATAGTAAACCAACTTTTAATTTTATTTAATATTCCACCATCTTCAGATTTAACATAATTTTCAAATCTTTCGTCTAATGAAATAACCAACCTATCAATTGACTTATTATATTCTTCAATTCTAGTATTCAATTCTGTTAAATTTTCTTTACATTGTTTTTTCAATTCCTCGTCAACTTCTATGTTGGTTTCATAGTTAATATATAATTCATGTCTTTCTAAATTTTTATTATATTTATATAATACTTTATAATCTTTATCATCAATCTTAACAGTTTCTCCATCTCTTAATTCTATATCTGTCTCAATTATATTAAAATCTTCATATCTATCCCAGTTGTGTATTGTTATCATATTTTGTTCATGTACTTTATGTTTATTTTTAAAATCAATTTCATCTTTATATTTTTCAACAGTAGAACAATATCTAGCATTATCTTCAACACGATTATTTAAAATTAATTCTATATTTTGTTGCGTTAAATTATATTCCCAATTATTCATATAAAACCCATAATAATTAGGGTGTACTATTTTTTCAAAAGGATTTCCTCTATATTCACTTACAAAATATCTATTATTAACTATATATTTATCTTTGTATACATTTCCCATTAAATAATATTTAAACATTTAATATTACCTCCTACAATTTTAATCTAATAATTTCATACTTTATACCTATATCATTTAATCCGTTAAACAGATTCTCTAATCATTCTTCATTAGTGTGGTCTTCCTTAAAATCGTCAACTATTTTAACGCCATTAGCATAGGTTTTAATATTATAAGATAACTTTTGATAAGTAAAAATATCATTCTTTTTAATACCCTGTTCTGTATTAGTTTCTTGAAATACTATTTCTATTTTCATTTATTCATAACCTCCAATTCATATTTTTTATAAATCATTTTCTCATAGGCATACCAATAGTTATCTACACAAATATGGCATCCTTCATTAGTATCACAGTATGAAATAGCACCCATTGGATTATCTAAAACTTTAAAAGGACAAGCATTTGATGGAACTTCTTTTTTAGCTGAATTAATCTTTTCATATGCTAGTTCATATAATAGTTTTTCTATTATTATATTTGCTTGTTCTAGATTGTTTGGTCTTTTCATTATATTTCATCACCTACCCTATATATCTAATTTTCTTTAAGATTTCATTTAATTCAACTGGTTTAAAATTATTAACATCTACTCCAACATTGTATGAATTCTTAATATCATACTCCATTGAATGATTACCTAAGTTACTATGAATATGTCCATATAAATGTACCGAACCATGATGTTTACAATCCCATACTTGAATAGGGTAATGGAATAATACAAACTTCATATTATTATTTTTTAACACATGATAATCTTTAACCCATGCGAAACAATCTCTTACATCTTTATCTTTGAGGATATGGTCATGATTTCCTTTAATTAAAAATTTCTGTCCTTTTAGTTGTTTTAGGATACTAATAGTTTCTTCCTTGTTTCCAAAACAGAAATCTCCTAATATATAAACTTGATCTTCATTTGAAACAACATTATTCCAGTTATCAATCATTTGTTTGTTCATATCATTAATATCCTTAAAAGGTCTGCTCTCATATTTTAAAATGTTATTGTGGCAAAAATGTGTATCACTTGTAAAAAATATTTTCATTATTAATTCCTTCTTTCTTATATTGTTATTATTTTTAATTTATTAACTGTTGATAAAACAAGCATTTGATTCTAATCATACCCTTGAGAAACGGAGCATTTGGAAGTATTTAAGAGCATGATAGAGTTTGATTTATGATAATTTTTCAATTTGTTTAATATCATAATCTACCACCTCAAAAGCTTCAGTTTCTCCACCATCTGTCTTCATTTTGTTTTTAAGTTCTTCTAAGGAATCGCTTAGATAAAAATAACCACAACCATCAAGTCTAACTAATGCAATTGTTGTATCTTTTTCATCTTTAATAATCCTTGGTAATGACGCTACTATGTAATATTTTCTAGTATAATCACTGTAAACTATATCTCCAATATGTAAGTTATTATTGTTTTTCTTTTTTAATTTCATTTTAATTTATTCCTCCTCATATATATAAATAAGATACAAGATTTACTAATTAAAGTTAATTTATCCTGTATCTATAATATACTCTTATTCAGTTTGATTGTCAATCACTTTATACATTAATTTGTTATTTATTTCTAAGCTATTAATAATTCTTTTAACCATGTATCTCTATTAAGATTTTCTTTCTTTTTAATAGCAGAGTTTATAGTTGCAATATTTCCTATCACATAATCCCTTTCTTTTGCTCTTGTAGTTCCAACATATAATAAATTAGAATTCATCATAAAAGTATGTGCTTTAGGTGCTACAACTATTACTTGCTTTGCAGAAGCACCTTGGCTCTTATGAATGGAAATACAATAACCTAATTCAATTTGATTTAATTCTTCTTTACCATATGTAATAACACAATCATCAAATTGAACGTCCATATCATTATATCTCACATCTATAATTACTCCTGTATTTCCATTAAATATAGCTACTTCGTTTCCTATTGGAGTTTTAGCTTTATAATTATTAGTCATTTGAATTATTTTATCGCCTTTATAGAATTTAGTATCAGCACCTCGCATTAAGAAATTATGTTTTTTACCATTTTGAATAAGTTGTTGAATTATCTTATTAATAGCTTTTGTCCCATAATCTCCTTTATTTTGCGATGATAATACCATAATATCTTGTGGATTATAACCATCATTAATTAGTTTATTATATATTATTAATACTTGTTTAGGTATTTTTTCTTGTTGTAGTTCACTAAATACAAAATCTTTTTTAGTTCCAAAAATATGATTACCCTTAAATGAACTAGGTAAAAATGATTCACTTTCTCTTATTTTAGTTACTACTTGCATTAGCCCTCCCTCAGCATACCTAAATATTTTAGTTAGTATAACTGTTGGGATAATACCACTTGATAATAAATCTTGTGCTACATTTCCACATGATACAGAAGGTAATTGAAAAGAGTCAAATATAAATAATATCTTTGTTTTATTTATATCAATTGCGTCAATTACATGTTTAAATAAGAATATATCTGTCATTGAAAATTCATCAATAATAACTATGTCAACATCAAGTTTGCGTTCCTCATTATATCCCCAAGGACTCTTGCCTTTGATTGGTTTGTATTCTAATTGTCTATGTATAGTTCCACACTTCCTATTAGTATAATCTGCTAATACTTTTGAACTTGCACCTGTTGGAGTCATTAACTTATATGTTTTTTGATTTAATTCTAACATATTAATTAATGCTTTTGCACTTGCTGATTTTCCACTTCCTGCTGGAGCTGTAAGAATTCCTATATTATTATTACACATCATATCTAAAGTAGATAATTGTTCATCAGTTATACTAATATCATCAATTTCTCTATATACCTCAGTATTAATATTCCATACTATAGGATTTTTAAGCATATCTTTAACAAATTCTGCAATGTCCTTTTCAGTATTATAACTTTCTAGTGAAGATATTTGCTTAGTTTCTAAATCTACATAAATATCTTCACTGTTTTCTTTGATGACTTGTACAAATAAACTAATACACTCTGGAACTAATTTACCACATTGTTGTCTTACTTCTTTTAATCCTATTTTTGTATTTCCACTAGATTCATTTTCTTCTAATATATAATTTAAACAAGATTTCATTCTTTGAATAGAGTATTTCAAATCATAGTCAAATTTGAACTTAAACTTATCTGGATTATCTATGTTTTGTTGTTCAAGATTTAATAAAATGCTATCTGTTGTTTTAAATCCAACTCTCGATAATTTACATAAGCATTTATATGGATCTGCTTTTAATTCCTTTTTTACTATATTCACATTTGTATATTGATTATATAATCTTCTAATAACATTTAAATCAATTAATCCACCGAATACTTCAACTAATTCAATTAGACAAAAGTTTTCAATAACCTTAGTTTTTATTTTATCAAATGTAGGTTCTTTAATTCCTTTTGTTTTCTGTAAATCAATATCAGATAAATCATTTTTAACAATTTTATCTATTATATTAGGATATACTGATAATAAAACTTCTGATTGTGTTTCATTTAATACTTCATCTAAAAAACTTTTTGAACTATTATAATCAGTTGGTTTATCTCTTTTTACTGTCTTAACTTTATACTGTATACCAAACTTTTTATTTATTTCTGGAATAGCAGTTATATCATATTCTACATCAGGAATTAGATTAGGAGTATTTCCCACTAATATATATTCATTATTTCTATTTCCCTTTAAATCCTTATATATTTGCTTATTAACATCTGCCACATATATTTTAAAATCTTCACTATTAAATCTATTTCTTATTATAGTTGCTTTGAATTTTACTTCATTACTCATTTAATCACATTCCTTTATATTTTATTCTAATAACGCACCCATGAATCCATACAAAGATTAAATTCATTAGGTGTAACTCTCCAATTTCCATTATCATCTTTATGTTTTTTAGGCTTTTTAGACTCACTAGTTATTTGTACTATATCTTTTTCTTCTATTGGATTATCATAGAAATATAAGAAATCAGATAATTTATATTTTATCAAATCGTCTGTGTGTAAGTCATACATTATTAAATATCTTGTTATAGACTTCTTATTTTTAAATTCATCTATTTTTATAACATAATATAAATTATCATTTTCTACTTTAGTTATTGGATAGCCTAAATACTCTATTTCAGCAGATATTTTTTCTTTCAAAGGTACATCTTTGTTTTCTATATTTTCAATAAGTTCATTTATTAAAGATTCAACATCAACTTCTTTAAATATCTTTTCTGTTTCTTTTTTAGCATATCTTTTTATAATATCCTCTGTTAATCCCATTGTTATTAAATCAGCTTTTTTGAATTGTTTTCTACTACTTAAATCAGTATATTTATTATATACTTCTAGTAATTTTTTAGATTTTCCAAATTCAGTAAAGTAATCTAACAAAATTAAAGCTGTTAATTGTCTTGAATTAATATCTACTTTTTCTTTTATATCTTTTAATAAATCTATAAAAGTGTTATAGGTATTATTTTTTAATTCATACAATTGATTTGCACATGTTTCATTTAAATATTTAATCGAACCCACGCCTTTATAAATGGTATTTGTATTTATATCACACATATATTCACCTTTAGAATATCTAAACTTAGGATTTTGTATATTTATATTCTTGGCTTTAGCAAGAGATATTCCATTATCTATATCAGCTTGATCCTCGGCATTATTTAAATAAGCAGTTGTATATTCTAATGGATAATAATATCTGAGTCTTGCACACATATAACCATTCATTGAATATCCTGTGCTATGGTTATATCCAAATTGATATTCTGAGGAATCTGAGATTATTTGAATAAATTGTTTGGCTTCTTTTTCAGCGATTTCTCTAGGTTGA
>Ga0302215_10001188_pt1 | contig 18869 bp, 12 predicted proteins | sample II_Fen_N3_1_FD_194580 | JGI IMG/M metagenome (GOLD analysis project Ga0302215, IMG submission 194580) | Peat permafrost microbial communities from Stordalen Mire near Abisko, Sweden - II_Fen_N3_1 | ecosystem: Environmental > Terrestrial > Soil > Wetlands > Permafrost | place: Sweden: Abisko...
TGATTTTCTCCAACCCATTGTCGAAGTCCTAACTAATTTGGGTGTTCCGGTTGAAATTGGCAAACGGAAAGACCTCTGGCTGCAGAGCGGATATAAAATTACAGGAACTGCATCGCATGTAGCCAAAAACAGGGAACTGCATCATGGCACTTTGTTGTACGACACCAACCTTGAAATGCTTGAAAAATCACTTTCCTCCAACCAAAAAGATGAAAGTGTAAAAGCTATTGCTTCGGTTAGCAGTACTGTGAAAAATCTGAGAACATGGTTTGAAGAGCAAGGGCTGTTTCCACTTGAATCTAATGAGTTTTTTGAATTTTTGATTATAAAATTACAAATGAACTTACATGTTGATGTAATATTGAGTTTGTCCGATAATGAGATTGCGCAGATTGAAATTCTGGAAAAAGCAAAGTATTGTACACCGGAATGGACTTTTAAAAAATAAAATCCAGTTAGTAGATATAGCTACTTAAACATCAAATTCACTTGTGAGTCAAAATCAAAGCATCCACTTGGTATATTCAAAGTGGATGTTTTGTTATACAGTTGTCATAAAGGAGCGTTAAATTCAAAACAAATGTGCGTATTTTTATACAATAAATAATTAAAAATGTCGGAATACCTTTATTTATCAAAACATATTTCCTACATTTGCTACCCCTATGAGAAATAGGAATAATTACAAATTTGGTTTAATTGATGAAAAGAATCTTTACCTTTTTTTTACTTACCCTCTCAATTCTTGTTACTGCACAAATTCCATCCGGATATTATACGAGTGCTGTTGGAAAATCAGAAGCTGCATTAAAAACTCAACTTTTTAGTATTGTTGGGCCTCATACCGAAAGAACTTATGCCGATTTGTGGACTGATTTTCAAACTACCGACAAGAAAGCCGACGGAAAAGTCTGGGATATGTATTCTAACTGTACGTTTACCTTTGTTACAAATCAGGATGGCGGTTCGGGAGGTACAAGCGAATGTCAGTTTTACAACAGGGAGCATTCGATGCCTAATAGCTGGTTTAGCAAAGCCTATCCAATGTATTCTGATTTATTCCACATGTATCCCACTGACAAATATGTAAATAATCAACGGGGTAATAATCCCTTTGGTGAAACAACCACTCCATCAGCGACTTTTATTAATGGCAGTAAGCTCGGTACTTCTACTTTCGCAGGATATTCAGGTACTGTGTACGAACCAATAGATGAATACAAAGGGGATTTTGCCCGCACCTATTTTTATATGGTTACTGCGTACGATGATAAAGTGTCCGGCTGGGTTTCGGACCAACTAGCAGGCAATCAGTATCCTGCCTTATCGACATGGTCAGTATCTTTGTTTCTGAAATGGAACAGTCAGGATCCGGTTAGCACAAAAGAAATAAACAGAAATGAAGCTGTTTATGGTATACAACACAACCGTAATCCGTTTATCGATCATCCCGAACTGGCAGAATATATTTGGGGAGCACACAAAGGTGAGCCCTGGTCTTTATCAGCTGGACTTAATGAGTTGAAAATTTGTTTTTCAATTTCTCCAAATCCTGTTCAGAATGAGCTAAGCATAAAAACAGATGAACCAACTTCTACATATACCATTTATAATCTGAATGGTCAAATACTCAAAGAAGATAGGCTGTATATTCAGCAGTCGATTTCTGTCAACGAACTTGAAAACGGGATGTATCTGGTCCAGCTCCAATCCGGCACACGTAAATCAATCCAAAAATTTATTGTAAACAAATAATATAGTAATCCATAATGAAGTGAGAAGTCGCGATATTAAGTATGCAGCTTCTCATTTTTTGTCTCGTTTAAAATTATAATTGTCGCATGAAAAAGAATTCAATCCTCTTATCGTTTCTTTATTTCTTATCGTTTTCATTATTTGCTCAAATTCCGGCCGGGTATTATACTGCTGCTGAAGGTAAAGTTGATGCAGCCCTTAAAACGCAATTAGCAGCTATTATCTCAGCGGGAGCTGTTGATAAAGGTTACGATGGTTTGTATACAATTTATCAAACAAGCGACAATCTGCCAAGTGGTAAGGTCTGGGATATGTATTCCATTAAAGCTGATGGCACCGCTAACTACTATTTTACACATAATACAGATAAATGTGGAAGTTATTCTTCGGAAGGTAATTGCTACAACCGTGAACACACATTCTGCGATTCGTGGTTGGGGGCTGCCTCACCACAGCGTTCGGATGCTCACCATATTTTACCAACAGATGGGTATGTAAACAACCGTCGAAGTTCTTATCCTCACGGAAAAGTTGGAACAGCTACCTGGACATCAAGCAATGGTAGCAAACTTGGAAATGCCGACCCATCAACTGGGTATTCAGGGATTGTTTTCGAACCAATTGATGAATTTAAGGGCGATTTTGCCCGTATGTATTTTTATGTGGCTACCCGTTATGAATCAAAGATTGCCGGATGGGTAGGTAATGGATCTGCCGGTGAAATTCTGGCTGGTAACACGTACCCGGCTTATAAAACATGGTTTTATACAATGATGGTGCAATGGGCAGATCAGGATCCGGTAAGCCAGAAGGAGATTACACGTAATAACGCTATTTATGCCTCTCAGAAAAACCGTAATCCATATATCGATCATCCCGAATTGGTTGATTATATCTGGGGTGCTAAAAAAGGGCAAGCATGGTCGGCTATAGGAGGTACTTATCCGACACTTTCTACACCTACAGCAAATTCTACCGTTGATTTTGGAAAAATAGCTTATCAGCAAACGGCGGGTACAAGTTTAATGATTACAGCATCTAATCTGACCGGAGATTTGTCTTTTGCTTTAAGTGGAACAAATGCGGATAATTTCTCTATTGCAACAACAACTATTACAAAAGCTCAGGCCGAAGCCGGCTATAATATGACGATTAATTTTAATGCTCAAACAGTGGGTGCGCAATCTGCCACAATTACAATTACAGGTGGAGGTATTACAGCAACAACAATAACTCTTAAGGCATCTTCATCCGATGAGTTCTTAGCAATGCCTGCTACAAACATTTCCACAACAGGCTTTAATGCCAACTGGACTATTTCTGCTGCAGCTACAGGTTATTCGTTGAATGTGTTTACAATGCAAAGCAGTGGAGGAACTGTTTCACAAACTTTGTTAGAAGATGATTTCACATCACTTTCTGCTTGGACAACTGCAGGTTATACTACTGCTACAGAACTTGCAAGTAATGTTCGTTTGGGCTCATCGTCTAATGTAGGAACTATCACTTCGGGTGCTATAAATATGTCGTCTCCAACAACCTTATTGGTGCGTGCTAAACAGTACGTTAACGATGCAAGCGCAAAGCTGACAGTGAGAATAAACAATGACTCCATCACCTCATTCCTTACAACAGCAACCAATGCAGATTATACTGTGGATATTCCTGCAAAAACAAGTACTTCTACGCTAACATTATCAGCTGCGGGAGGTTCTGGAAAGAGGGTTTATGCGGATTATGTGAAACTCAGTACACAAGGTTCGGTGCAAACTCCAGTAACTGTTAGTGGTTACCCGGCCTCTGTGGGTAATGTTTTGACAACGCAAGTAATTTCGTTGACTCCAAATACAACCTATTATTACACTGTTACTCCACAAGGAAACTCGGCAGCTGTATCTAATCAAATTCAGGTTACTACTAATCTGACTGATGTAAGCGATGCATTGAAGCCTGTAGAAAACATAACACTTGCCTGGACTGTTGTAGCAGATGGTATCCTTGTGCGCAATTTGCCGTTAAACAGTCATATCACGTTGATGAATGTGATGGGAAAACGAATTCAAACATTTAATGCCAATGCATCTGAAATAAAACTTATGCCCGAAAGCAGAGGCATTTATATATTGCAGGTACAAAAAAATCAGGAAATTAAAACCTGCAAAATATTATATTAGAAATACAAAAGGGACAAGATAAAGATTTTAATGAAATGAGGGAATTTGCAGGCACGATGTCTGACAGATTCTCTCTTTTCTGCCTTTAAAAGTTGATGATTTATTATGATAAAAAGACCAGTTTTCAGCATTATATTATATCTGTTTTCTTTTTCTGCCTATGCAACAATCCCTGCGGGATATTATTCCAGCACGGAAGGAAAAAAGGCTGCAGCTTTGAAAACAGCATTACATACAATTATTTGTCAGGATACTACTCATTATCTCGATTATGGTTCCGGTAAAGGAAGTACATGGGAAGGTTTTTATTATACTGACCGTAATCCTGTTACAAATGCAGTCATTGATATGTACTCTGATTCGGTTCGTTATTTTCCAAATCCAAATCCGAATTTTACAGCATTCGGTCAGACTATACACATTGAGCATTCTGTGCCTAAAAGTTGGTGGGGGTGCGATATTAACCACCCCGATTGTCCGGCAAAAGACCTGAATCATTTATATCCTGCCGATGGGATTACAAACACGTCAAAAAACGATAATCCACTTGGAGTAGTTACTGGCACACCAACCTTGAACAATGGCGTGAGTAAAGTTGGACCGGGTGTTTACGATGGTTATGTGGGCAATGTTTTTGAACCTGCCGACCAATATAAAGGGGATTTTGCACGCTCGTATTTCTACATGGCAACAGCTTATGAGCATTATGCTGCTAAATGGGACATTTCCAAAGCGGAGAATATGATGCAGAACAATACCTATCCGGTTCTAAAACCCTGGGCTGTTCAACTACTTCTGCAATGGCACAGGCAGGATCCGGTGAGTGAGAAAGAACGTACCCGCGTTGATGTTGTTTATGGCATTCAGCAGAATCGTAATCCATTTATCGACCATCCAGAAATGATAGAATATATCTGGGGAAACCGCACTACCATTCCTTACCGTTTGGATGCAAGCATTGATTTTCCATATCTGAACTTTCCCAATGATAATGATACCCTGAGTATGGGAAAAGTATATTATTTACAAGCAAAAGATACTGCTATAAACCTCCATGCCATGAATCTGACTGGTGATTTGGCTGTGACATTAAGTGGTACGAATGCAGCTAACTTTACATTGGATAAAACAAGTATTACAAAAGCTGAAGCAGTGTTAGGTACTGCAATTGGTTTACATTTTAATGCTCAATCAATCGGTAATCAATCGGCTAAAATCACCATAGCAGGTGGTGGAATTGCTCCTATAGTTATTAATATAAAAGCATTCTCTTCCGATGAGTTCACAGCTTTACCAGCAAAAAACACAACCAATACTAGTTTTCAGGCCAACTGGACAGCTTCAGCAGGTGCCACAGGTTATATTTTGAATGTTTATACGCTTCAGAACAGCGGAATTACAAGTCCGAAAACACTATTGGAAGAAGATTTTATTTTATTGATGCCGAATACATGGACAAAAGAGGGTTACACAGATAATACCTTGTACAGTAATATACGTCTTGCATCCGGAAGTACTTATGGGAAAATAACCTTGCCACCATTGGATATTTCTACTCCAAACACAACATTAACTGTCAGAGCTAAGCAATATTCCAACGATGCAGGTGCAAAGCTCACAGCTACGCTTGATAACAATTCATTGGCTGTATGGACTACTGCTGTGAGCAATCAGGATTTTACGGTCACAATTCCACAAGCTAGCGCCACAAGTTCAATTGCAATATCGGCTATTGCAGGTAAACGTGTGTATGTTGATTATGTGAAAGTTGTTGCTCAGATTCCGGTATTTGTTCCTGTTTCTATATATGGATTTCCCAAATCGGTAGGAAATTTGATTTCATACACTGTCAATAGTCTGCAAAGTGCGAATAACTATTATTATACAGTGACTCCGGAAGGCAATGGAGCTACAACTTCCAATCAGATACTTGTGCAAACAAATTTGGGTACTGAAGAGGAAATTCATTTAATGGATAAAATTTCTTGGGTTAAAGCTCCATCAGGAATTCTCTTGAAAAATCTTTTATCGGAAGTAAAAATTAATCTTCTTGACATTACCGGAAAAAAAATTCGAAGTTTTCAAACATCTTCTTCCGAAGTTCTGATACCTTTCCCTCAAAAAGGAATATATTTGTTGCAAATTCAACAAAACAATTTATATCGCACACTTAAAATCAACCATTAATTATGGAAACCAAGCGGCTTAAATCACTGTTTTTATTGATAGTAGTGCTTCTTCAAAGCACGGTTCTTCTGGCTGCTGTACCTTCGGGCTACTATTATTTTGTCAAAAACAAAAAGAAAGCAGAATTGAAAACGGCATTGCATACCTATTGTGGTCCGCTGAAAGAGTTTGATTACGGTGGTGGACCCGGTTTTACATGGGAAGGTTTTTTTAGCACCGACCGCCGTGCCGATTCTACCGTCATTGATATGTATTCGAATACAGTTCGGAAACAAACAAGTTTTAGTGCTGTTTCCGGCATGCACATTGAACATTCATTCCCTAAAAGCTGGTGGGGAGCTTATCCAAACAATGCATATAAAGATTTATTCCACCTCTATCCGGCTGATGCTTCGGCTAACGAATCGAAAAATAATTTGCCACTCGGTGAAGTGACAGGTACTCCGGGATTCGATAATGGTGTGACCAAAGTTGGTTCGAATGGTTTTGAAACTGCTTATACCGATAAGTGTTTTGAGCCGGCCGATGAATATAAAGGTGATTTTGCCCGTTCATATTTTTATATTTCAAGCATATACGAAAACCTGGCACCGCTCATGCAGTCGCCTATGACGTATACCAATAATACCTATCCGTTTTGGAAACCATGGGCTATTGACTTGTTGCTTAAATGGAATAAGCAAGACCCGGTAAGTGCAAAGGAACTGACTCGTATAGAAGCCGTTTATGCGCTACAGGGAAACCGAAATCCGTTTATCGATTATCCCGATTTGGCGGAATATATCTGGGGTAAAGATACTGCTAATGTTTTTCCTTTTCCAACGGAAACCGAACCGTTTCTGGTTGCTCCGCGTCGTGGAATGAATATTGATTTTGGCGTGATACTTCAAAACGATTCCCGCACTCAAAACCTGCATATCCAGGGCGTAAATCTAACTTCAAACTTACAGATTTCGTTAATCAGAAACAGCGCTACACTTCTGCTTTCTGCACCAACAATAAGTGTTGCAAATGCAACAACCGGTATCGACCTGGGCATGACATTTCAACCAACTACTTCGGGAGTTGTTCGTGATACATTGTTTATAACAGGTGGAGGCTTGCTTGAATCATTGCGCATTCCGATAAAAGCACTTGCAACAGCCGATTTTATAACCCTTGAGCCAACTGATATTACTCCGGTTGGAGGAACTTTGCAATGGATTTCTGATCCGTTGGCAACACAATATCGGTTGAATGTATTTCAGGGCGAACAGAAGGCCGGTGATTTAATCATATCGACCTATGTGGAAGGAAGTAGTTGGAATAAAGCCATCGAATTATACAATGGAACAGGTAAATCAATAGATTTATCGAAATATTCACTGCAAAAACAATCTAACGGAGCGGGATATTTTGGTTCTACACTTCGACTTACTGGCACGCTTGACAATGCCAAAAGCTATGTGATTGTACACAAGCAGGCAGCTGCCGACTTGCTCGCTAAAGCTAATCTTGTTACTGATTCTTTGTTGCAATATAATGGAAATGATGCAATTGCTTTAATTCGAAGTGGAGTAACTATTGATATGGCCGGGCAAGCTAACGCAGGCGCCGATGTTATGTGGGGTGTCGACCTTACGTTGCAACGGGCGGAAGGAGTAACACATCCAAGTTCAGTATTTAATCAGCAACAATGGCGCACTCTGCCAATTGATTCCTACAGTATGCTCGGAAGTCATACGATGGCATTTATACTTGGCGATCCTGCTTATATCGTAAAAGACGCTCTTGTTGGTTTAAATACTTCGTACATTATTCAGAATTTATCTCCGAATAATTCGTATACATATAGTGTCGAATCTATGCGTTCTGGCGTTATAGCTCCGGCTATCAATACCATGCAACTGCATACGGCGTCGCTGGATATCCCCGAAATTTCAGACCCAATGGATGTTCAATCAAAACAGTTCACTGCCAATTGGGGTGCTTCGCCTTATGCAACAGGTTATTTGCTGAACGTGTTCAACGTAGCCGGACGAGCCGATACAACTGAAGTGGAAGGTTTCAATAATGTTGGGGCTTCGGGAACACCGCTACCAACTGGTTGGACCGGAAATGCAAGCGCATCGTACACTACCGCAACAAGTTCTGGAATTGCCACTCCGTCCATTAATTTAAAATTAAACGAATGGCTTCAAACGAAAACCTATTCCCAACCTGTTTCTAAATTTACTTATATGTATCGGGTTGCTTCAGCCAGTACTGGTTCATCCATTATTGTTGATGGGCTGAGTAACAACGCTTGGGTTCGGTTAGATAGCATTTTGTACAAAAACACAACGAAGACCTATCCTGTTTACACTTTTACAAAAGAACAAGGAATGACTGCATTTCGGTTTAAATACAACAAAGTGGGAAGTGGAAACCTGGCCATTGATGATGTGTCGGCTACCTATGGAAGTCAGGATACAACGTATGTGAAGAAGAATTTCGCTGTCGTTTCTGATGAATCGCTTGTCTCAGGATTGATTCCAAACTCAACGTATTACTACAATGTTCGGGCAACTTTAGGTTCGGCAACTTCAGCGGTTTCGGAGACAATGACAGTAAAAACTTCCGTTGATACTAAGCTTCAAATACTTTCGGGAGGTAATATAAAGCTAATTGCTACCAATAACGAATTGAAAATAAGCGGTCTTGTTGGAACTGAAAATATTCGGATATATTCTGTAACCGGAATTTGTATGTATCAGGGCAAGGCTAATTCTACTTCAAAGATTATCTCATTGCGGGAGCAGGGCGTGTTTATCCTTCAAATTCAAAACGAAAGCTATCGGTTTACAGGTAAGTTTATGAAATAACTGAAATGTTTTAAAATACAAAGCCCCGATTGTGAATTACACAAACGGAGCTTTTGTATTAAATTAAACCTACATTATTCACTCAGGAAAATATATCGTACAACTACCAATACAAACAAAACGTACATCATCCAGTGTACCTGTTTCCATTTTCCGGTTGCAACTTTCAGAATTGTATATGAAATGATTCCGGCAGCAATACCATTGGCTATGCTGTAAGTAAAAGGCATCATAATAAATGTCATAAATGCAGGGAAGCCTTCAGTAAAATCATTGAAATCGATATCCAATACCGAAGAAGCCATCAACACGCCAACAATAATCAATGCAGGTGCAGTTGCAGCACTAGGTATAATACCTGCCAATGGAGCAATTACTAACGCCAAAAGGAAAAATAAACCGGTTGTAACTGCGGTCAATCCGGTGCGACCGCCTTCGCCAATACCGGCAGCACTTTCCACGTAAGCTGTAATTGTACTGGTTCCCATCAAAGCTCCAAACGAAACGCCAAACGCATCCACCAACATGGCTTTACCAATTTTAGGCGAATTACCATCTTTGTCTATCAATCCCGCTTTACCGGCAGTTCCAACCAGCGTTCCGAAAGTGTCAAATAATTCAACAAAAGTGAAAGTGAAAACAACCGTCCAGATTCCCATATTCAACGCACCTCTAATATCTAGGGCACCAACGGCTAAATGATGAAAATCGGGCAAACTGAATGGAGAAAATCCTTCAGGGATAACAGTTACGCCCATTGGAATACCTATAAGTGTAGTAGCCACTATACCAATAAGCAATGATCCTTTAATCTGACGTGCCATTAATACAGCTGTCAGGAAAAGTCCTATTAAACAAAGCAACATACCATGGTTGTGGAAACTTCCCATACCAATATTCCATTCGAAGAAATTCATTGTTGTCATGCCCGTATTTTTACCCAAAGCGTCCAGTGTTGGTGGAATAACTTTAGCCGAAACAACCATGATTTCGGATAGTTTCAGGCCAATAATGGTAATGAATAATCCAATCCCGACCGTTATTGCACGTTTAATAGAATTTGGTACGGCAATAACAAGAATCTGACGAACTTTCGTTACTGTAAGCAAAATAAAAATAAGTCCAGAGATAAATACAGCTCCGAGAGCTACCTGCCAGGGCATTCCAACACCGGCCAAAGCCACTGTTGCAAAAAGTGCATTCAGCCCCATACCGGGAGCAAGAGCAATTGGAAAATTGGCAACAAGCCCCATGGCAATTGTAACAAAACCTGCTGAAATTGCGGTGGCAAAGAACACTGCATTTTTATCCATTCCGGTAACGCCCAAAATATTAGGATTGAGAAACAAGATGTAAGCCATTGTCATAAATGTAGTTATGCCTGCAATGATTTCTGTTCTCACATTCGTCTTGTTTTCTTTAAGTTTAAAGAGTTTTTCTAACATAAGCTGATTTTTTATTTTTACGGTTAATTTGGGGCTTTGTGAACTATCTTTTTTAGACACAATTTGGAATAAGTTGTGCAAAAATAGTAAATTTATTCATTAAACGAAATATGATTAGTTTGCTGCTAACGAAACAAAAATCTTAAAGTTAGTCTAATCTAAATAATACAAATCACTCATGCGAACAAACATCTGCAATTAGTAAGTAACATTCGAAAAAAGCATTACTTTTGTATATTTATTTAAGTTCTCAATAGGGTTGTAAACAATGAAATTCTTTGTCAAAATATATATATTCGCGCTTTTATTTGTAGGATATACAGTTGTTTGTCAGGCAACAATTCCTGTCGGATACTATTCAAATGCAAATGGGAAGACCAAAGCTGAGCTGAAGACAGCATTGTATAATATCGTGAAAATTCATACACAGTTAGAGTATTATGCTTCGAGTGCTTATTTTCTGACCACCGACTGGAATCCTGCCGGATATATTTGGGATATGTATTCTAATTATCAACGCCCAACCTGGAGTGGCATGAATCGGGAACATTCATTGCCTAAAAGTTGGTGGAGTTCAGCTCCTGAAACCACAGTAGCCTATTCGGATTTACACAACCTTTATCCGTCTGATGCAACAGCCAACTCGGCAAAATTGAATTACGGATTGGGCGAAGTAACAGGTACGCCCGAATACACTAACGGCGTAATAAAAGTTGGAGCAAATGGTTTTCCCGGTTATACCGGAACTGTTTTTGAACCAGATGACGAATACAAAGGAGATTTTGCCCGCGATTACATGTATGTTGTTACTTCTTACGAAAATTATGCAAATAACTGGAGGAGTACAGGGACTTCGAGCATGTTACTTGGAGGTACTTACCCAATTTTTCGTCCGTGGGCAGTTGAACTTTTGCTAAAATGGCATCGGAATGACCCCGTAAGTGATAAAGAAATTAACCGTAATAATGCAGTTTACGGATTTCAGAATAACAGGAATCCGTTTATCGATCATCCGGAGCTGGCTGAGTATATCTGGGGAAAATATAAGGGACAAAACTGGGTGGAAGGAGCTACACTCCCGGATGATGATATTGCATTCGTAATCCAACCCAACCCGGTGAATAATGAACTCACTGTGAAACTGAATAACCCGGAGCAGGCTATTTTCTACATTCGATCACTCAGTGGAATTACTCTCAAAACAGGTAAATTCTCTGCAGAAGGAACTTTGGCTATCGCTGATTTGAGTAATGGAATGTATATTCTGGTGGTCTATTCTGAAGCCAAACGCAAAGTGAGTAAATTTGTAGTGCATCACGAATAGTTCGCTCAACTTATTTTGCTGTTTGAATGTTATATAGCTGATATTCTATTATTTATAAACACCCTCTATGAAAACACACAAATTTGTTTCTCAAATTTTGTCGGCAGGTTTCATTGCTCTTTTCTTCGTTTTTTTGCCGGCTCAACTCGTTGTTTCCAATAATTTGGATGGTTCTTCTGTTTCCGAGACTGGAAACTATGTCGAATACAAAGGTCAGATAGTTGACCGAAAGACAGGCTATCCACTTCCCTTTGCCAGTATGAATGTGGTTGGCACTAATGTTACTATGGTTTCAAATTCCGAAGGGCAGTTTAGTCTTAAATTGTCCAAAGATATGTTGACTCCAAAAGTCGCAGTGAGTTTTATCGGTTACAAAAACAAACAGCTGTTCTTGTCCGATTTAAACTTACAACATCCACGCATTGAGATGGAGCCAACATCGGTAGAATTGCCCGAATTACGGGTAATTTCAAAAGATGCCGATGAATTGATTAAAGCTGTTTTAGAGAAAAAAGGGGAGAATTACTTCGATTCTCAAACGCTCATGACAGCTTTTTACAGGGAAACAATTAAGAAAAACAGATCGTATGCTTCGGTGGCTGAAGCAGTTGTGGAAATAAATAAACAGCCGTATACTTCTCAGAAATCGGATATTGTCCGACTATTTAAATCCCGCAAAAAAGCAGATTATTCCAAACTGGACACCCTCACGTTTAAACTTATGGGTGGTCCATTCAATTCATTGTATCTGGATGTTATGAAATATCCCGAAGTGCTTTTTACCGAGGATATGATGGCAAATTATGAGTTTACGTTCGATCGCTCAACCTATGTCGATAATCAATTAATTTTTGTGTTGGATTTCAAACAAAAGCCGGATAAAACGGATCCATTGTACTATGGAAAACTTTATATTGATGCACGAAGTTTGGCTTTGAAAAGCGCTGTGTTTAGTCTCAACTTAACTGATAAGGATGAAGCCAGCAAAATGTTTATTATGAGAAAACCTTTCAATGCGCGTGTTTATCCTTTCGAAGCAAAATACCGGATTGATTACAGGGAGCAGGATGGGAAATGGTATTACGGCTACAGTCGCATTGAATTGGGTTTGAAAATCATTTGGAAGAAAAAGCTTTTCAATACGAACTACTTATCTACAGTGGAAATGGCTGTGACCGATTGGGGCAAAACGGTTGAAAAAAAATCAAACGATTTTAAAGACAAACTTAAACCATCTGTGATTATAACTGACGAAGCATCGGGGTTTTCAGAACCGCAGTTTTGGGGCGAATTTAATGTAATAGAACCTGAAAAGTCAATCGATTCCGCCATTAAGAAAATTCAGAAACAATTGGAAAAGAAATAGGCCTGACTTTTTAGTTATAAAAACAGAGGAAACATGAGCAATTGTGTTTCCTCTGTTTTTATCCTAGAGGTTCAATAATTGTCAATATCATCGATTTTCAAAACAAAAACGAGCATAGAAGCGTTATGTTATCTCTATAAAGGCACGTAAATTATGCTCAAAAACATATTTTTTTGTACCTTTGCAATGTATTTTTTGAAAAAGGCGATTGTTTTAGCCTTTTCATATTAAATTGGTATCATTATGTCAGCAGATATATTACAAGAAGTAACACAGAACGATTATAAATACGGTTTTACAACCGATATTGAAACCGATATTATTCCTATCGGTCTTAGCGAAGATGTGGTCCGATTGATTTCAAAAAAGAAAAATGAGCCGCAATGGATGCTCGATTTTCGCTTGAAAGCGTATCGTCATTGGTTAACGATGAAAATGCCTGAATGGGCTCATCTCGATATTCCCGAAATTGATTACCAGAGTATTGCTTATTATGCAGCTCCGCGTAAAAATGCACCTAAAAGCCTCGATGAAGTAGATCCGGAGTTAATCAAAACATTTGAGAAACTGGGTATTCCGCTTGAAGAGCGAATGGCTCTGTCCGGAATTGCTGTAGATGCAGTTATGGATAGCGTTTCTGTAAAAACTACCTTCAAAGAAAGTTTGGGAAAATTGGGTATCATTTTCTGTTCGTTCAGCGAAGCGGTGGAGAATCACCCAGATTTGGTGCAGAAATACATGAGTTCTGTGGTTCCTTATACCGATAACTTTTTTGCAACACTGAACTGCGCTGTTTTTTCCGACGGTTCGTTTGTATATATTCCAAAAGGAGTTCGCTGCCCAATGGAACTTTCCACCTATTTCCGTATCAACGCCATAAATACCGGTCAGTTTGAACGAACGCTGATTATTGCCGATGATGACAGTTATGTGTCTTATCTAGAAGGTTGTACAGCACCCATGCGCGACGAAAATCAACTTCACGCAGCCATTGTGGAAATTGTGGCTATGAAAAATGCCGAAGTAAAATATTCAACAGTACAAAACTGGTATCCGGGCGATAAAAACGGACTTGGTGGGGTTTATAACTTCGTAACTAAACGTGGAATTTGCAAGGGAGAAAACTCCAAACTTTCATGGACACAGGTTGAAACCGGTTCGGCAATTACCTGGAAATATCCAAGTTGTATTTTGTTGGGCGATAATTCATCTGCAGAATTCTACTCGGTGGCTGTAACCAATCACCACCAACAAGCTGATACGGGAACGAAAATGCTTCATATTGGTAAAAATACAAGCAGTCATATTTTGTCAAAAGGTATTTCGGCAGGTATAAGCCAGAATAGCTACCGTGGTTTGGTGAAAATCAACCCGGCAGCCGAAAATGCCCGTAACTTCTCACAATGCGACAGTTTGCTGTTGGGTGACAAATGCGGTGCGCATACATTCCCATACATGGAAGTGAATAACGATACTGCCATTGTGGAGCACGAAGCAACAACATCAAAAATCAACGAGGATCAGATATTTTATTGCAACCAACGCGGAATTTCCACTGAAGACGCCGTAGGATTGATTGTAAATGGCTATGCCAAAGACGTAATCAACAAATTACCAATGGAATTTGCAGTAGAAGCACAAAAACTACTACAAATCACGCTTGAAGGTAGTGTTGGATAATTCAAATTATAAATTCTCAAATTAAAAATTCAAATACATTTGTCTCTGGACTTTTGACTCTGGACAATAGACATAAAAACATATGTTAGAAATTAAAAACTTACATGCCAATATCAATGGCAAGGAAATATTAAAAGGATTGAGCCTATCTGTGAATGCCGGTGAAGTTCACGCTATTATGGGGCCAAACGGTGCCGGAAAGTCAACCCTTTCGTCAGTTCTTACAGGTAATCCTGCTTTCACAGTAACAGAAGGTGACGTAACTTTCAATGGAAAAAACCTGTTGGAACTGCTGCCAGAAGATCGTTCACGCGAAGGAATTTTCCTAAGCTTTCAGTATCCGGTAGAAATTCCGGGCGTTAGCATGGTAAACTTTATGCGTACAGCCGTTAACGAGCACCGCAAATATAAAAACCTGGAACCAATGTCTGCCTCTGATTTCTTGAAACTTCAACGCGAGAAAAAAGAATTGGTGGAAATGGATAGTAAATTGGCTAATCGCTCTGTGAATGAAGGTTTCTCCGGTGGAGAAAAGAAACGCAACGAGATTTTCCAAATGGCTATGCTCGATCCTAAATTATCTATTCTTGACGAAACAGATTCAGGGTTAGATATTGATGCATTGCGCATTGTGGCCAACGGAGTAAACAAGCTAAAACGCCCGGATAACGCAAGCATTGTGATTACCCACTACCAACGTTTGCTGGACTATATTGTGCCTGACTTTGTACATGTTTTGTATGATGGGCGCATTGTGAAATCAGGTGGAAAAGAGTTGGCGCTGGAACTTGAAGAACGCGGCTACGACTGGATTAAAAAAGAAGTAGAAGGAGAATAGTTAATTGGTTTGTCAGTTAATTGGTTTGTAAACTCCTTTGCTTACTTCTTGCTACTAAAATATTATGGAACAACAATATATCGACTTATATAAATCCCACCACGAAAGCATTAAAAAGCATTCGGCTCCGGCGATGAATGGCTTACGCGATGCGTCTTTTGCACAGTTCGAAAAGCTGGGATTCCCAACGGTGGCTCTCGAAAATTACAAATATACCGACCTGAAAGAATCTCTTTCAATCGATTATGGACTGAATATCAACCGTATTCCTATTCCGGTAAATCCGTATGATGTATTCAAATGCGATGTGCCAGGCATTCATTCATACCTCTATTTTGTGGTGAATGATGGCTTTTATCCTGTAACCGATCCGCGCAACACACAGCTTCCTGATGGTGTCATTATTGGAAGTGTGAAAGAAGTGGCTGCAACGCATCCCGAATTGCTGAAAGACTATTTTGGAAAACTTAGTTCAACAAAAGAAGATGGACTTATAGCTTTTAATGGAGCGTTTGCTCAGGATGGATTCTTTATGTATGTACCCGAGAATGTGGTACTTGACAAGCCTGTACAGTTGGTGAATATTATGCGTGCTGATGTCGATTTTATGGCTGTGAGTCATAATGTCATTATCCTTGAAAAAGGAGCTAAGGCGCAACTCTTGGTTTGTGACCATACGGTGGATGAAGTTCGCTTCCTTTCAAACCGCGTTACTGAAGTCTTTGTTGCAGAACATGCTATCTACGAGCATTATAAACTGGAAAATACGCACAATAAAACCACTAATTTGTCAACGCTGTTGATTGATCAGGATTCATCGTCGAATGTGCTGGCTAATGTGATTACGCTTCACAACGGAGTTACCCGAAACATGATTGAAATAGATGTTGATGGCGAACATTGCGAAACTTCACTTTGCGGAATGGTGATTGGTGACAAAAATCAACAGGTTGATAACTTCACCTCTATCATTCATAATAAACCAAATTGTAACAGTCGCGAGCTATTTAAATATGTGTTGGACGATACATCCAAAGGTGCTTTCACCGGAAAATTGTATGTTGCCAAGGATGCTCAAAAAACTGCAGCATTCCAGACCAACCGCAATATCCTGTTGAAGAAAACCGCAAAAATGCGCACAAAACCGCAATTGGAAATTTATGCCGACGACGTAAAATGTTCGCATGGTGCAACAATTGGTTCGTTGGACGAAACAGCATTATTCTATATGCGTCAACGTGGTATTTCTGCCGATGAAGCACGCTTGCTGTTGATGTTTGCTTTCACAAACGATGTGATTGAAAATATTCGTATTCCGGCTTTACAGGACAGAATTAAACTTTTGGTGGAAAAACGTCTTCGCGGAGAATTGTCGAAATGCGAAGGTTGTGTAATATGCCAGTAATAAGTTTTTTGATAGCTTATTTCTCCAAAAGTTTTTATAAATTTATCCCGCATTTTACGCAAATCATTTCTGCGCAAAATGTGGGATAACTATTTCAAAGCCATGCTACTCACTAAAACCGAATTGATTCAAAAACTATCCAAACCTTTACCGGGTGTGACTGCACATATCAAAATGGCACCGGAACATCGTGCTCATGAACTTTTGAGTTACAAAGATGATATTCAGTTTGCAAAGAAGAGTGCTGTGCTTATTCTTTTTTATCATGATGAAGAAGTCTTGAAAATGATTGTAATCCGTCGTAGTAAGTATGTGGGAGTTCATTCTGGGCAAATTGCTTTTCCTGGAGGGCGATACGAAGAAGAAGATAGGCATGTACAAACAACCGCTTTGCGTGAAATACACGAAGAGATTGGTATTCCTGAAAATAAAATTGAGATTCTTGGACGACTTTCAGATATTTATGTGCCGCCAAGTAATTTTCTGATTAGCGTTTTTGTTGGATATTTGGCAGAAAAGCCCGTTTATAAACTTCAGGAAAGGGAAGTGGACGAAGTGATTGAGATTCCATTTACCGAATTTTTCAATCCCACTGTTGTAAAGTATAAGGATTTTTATGTCAATTCTATAAAAGCAGTCTCAAATGCACCGTATTTTGATGTGACAAATGCTGAGATTTGGGGTGCAAGTGCCATGGTAATCAGTGAATTATTAGAACTGTTGAAGGCATAATCAGTCTATTTCTATCAGATTTCCTTATATCCGTTCATCTATGCTTATCTTTGCAACTTATTAAGCATACATTCTAAAAACGATTCAATGGCCGAAAAAGTCCGTCTCAATAAATTTATAAGCGATAGCGGAATTTGCTCCCGTCGCGAAGCCGACAAATACATCGAACAGGGCCATGTGTTTGTCAATGGCAAGCGCGCAGCTGTTGGAACTATGGTATCGGCAAAACACGATAAAGTTACTTTAAACGGTAACTTGATTGAGGCCAAAGAAGGTACTGATTTCGTGTTTATTGCTTTCAATAAGCCGGTTGGAATTATTAGTACAACAGAAATCGGGGTAAAAGATTCGATTATTGATTATATCGGCTATCACGAGCGTATTTTCCCCATCGGAAGACTTGATAAAGAGTCACAGGGTCTGATTTTTCTGACCAACAACGGCGATATCGTCAATAAAATTCTACGTGCAGGTAACAAACACGAAAAAGAATATCTTGTAACTGTAAATAAGCCCGTTTCAGACGAGTTTATTCTGAAAATGGGCAACGGTGTGCCAATCCTGGGCGAAATGACTAAGAAGTGCAAAGTAGTCAAAGAATCGGTGTATAGTTTTCGGATTACATTAATTCAGGGATTGAATCGCCAGATTCGCCGTATGTGCGAATATTTTGAATACGATGTGGTGAAACTGGAACGTATCCGCATTATGAATATCAGTTTGAAAGGTATACCTCTTGGCGAATGGCGTCAACTTCTACAGGAAGAAATGGCGGAAATAATGTCGGCAATTGAAAATTCATCTTCAACGGTAGAACCAAGAATCAAGAGTCAGGAATCAAGGCCTAAAACATCTGAACCCAAGTCTAAACCTGCCGGACATCGTGCTCCAACTGCTACTACGACCAAAAAACCGGATCGGTCTTCTAATCCCAATCCAAAATCACGTGATTTAAGAACAAATTCGAGTAGTTCAAGTGGAAAAAAGGGTGGTTCAGCAAAAAATGTCAAACCTTCTTCAAGCGGTTTTGGTAATCGGAAATCGGGCAAAAGATAATTTCATTCTTTCTCTTTTAGCTTTCGTTCAATTCGTCTATCTGGAATTAACCAAACCATAGCTA
>Ga0302215_10001189_pt1 | contig 18868 bp, 18 predicted proteins | sample II_Fen_N3_1_FD_194580 | JGI IMG/M metagenome (GOLD analysis project Ga0302215, IMG submission 194580) | Peat permafrost microbial communities from Stordalen Mire near Abisko, Sweden - II_Fen_N3_1 | ecosystem: Environmental > Terrestrial > Soil > Wetlands > Permafrost | place: Sweden: Abisko...
TAATGATTTTTATTCCAGCATTGCAAGACATCTGGAAGACAAGGCTTTAAAATTGGGTTATACCCTGATCATTGGAAGTTCTGACGAAAATTCCGAGAAATTTCAAAAATTAATTGAACTTTTCTCTCAACAACAGGTAGACGGGATGATTGTTGCGCCGGTTGCAGGTTCTGAGGAAATTCTTCAAAAATTGATGGAGAAAAATTATCCGTTGGTTACGATTGACAGATATCTGAAAGGCGTCAACATTCCCGGTGTTATTTTGAATAACCGGGAAGTGGCGGAAAACACAACCAATTTTCTTCTGGAAAAAGATTTTGATCAGATCATCTACATTGGTTACGAAACTAAATTACCGCATCTTTTGGACAGACAATATGGTTTTGAAACCACCATTTCTGAGTCAGGAAAAAGTATTGTAAACAAAAATATTCTGGTAGGTTTAGAAAATATTACGGAGGAAATACAAAGTAAGCTGAAAGAAGTTTTAGGGAAAAAACCAAAGAATACGGCACTGTATTTTTCGAGTAATAAGCTTGCTGTAGCTGGTCTTGCGTATCTTATGAAAAATAATATTAAGGTTCCCGGTGATGTTTCTGTGGTGGCTTTTGATGAAACAGAAGCGTATCAATTATTCCCGGCAGAGGTCACCTATGTAAAGCAGCCTTTGGAAGAGATGGCGGATGAAGCTGTGAAATTGCTGGATCTACAGATTAATCAATACAGTTCCACTGCAAAGAAAATCACACTTCCCGGAAAGCTTATCATTCAAAATTCAACAAAATAATTTTTTTAATAATTAACTTAAACGTTTAACCTAAAATGAATACAAATAATAATAATTCTTATGCCGTCTGTTTCGGGGAAATTCTTTGGGACATTTTCCCGGCAGGATCCAGAGCGGGTGGTGCGCCTTTCAACGTAGCGTACAATCTTGATAAAATGGGACTTGAGGTTCAGATGATCAGCAAAATAGGCGATGATCAACTCGGGAAAGACCTTCTGGGAAAGATCAAAAGCTGGAACATCTCTACAGATTACATCCAGATTGATGGCGAAAAACCTACAGGAACTGTCCTCGCTAACTTTGATGAACACGGAGAAGCGCATTATGATATCGTCAATGATGTTGCCTGGGATCATATAAAAATTTTACCGGAGCATCGTGCACTTGTTTCTAATGCTGAAGCTTTCGTTTTTGGCAGTCTGATTGCCAGAAATGAAGAATCTAAAAATACACTTCTGGAGTTGGTAGAACTAGCGAAATTCAGAGTTTTTGATGTCAATTTCCGTCCGCCATTCATAGATTTTGACCTTGTTAAAACCTTACTGGGCAAAGCTGATCTCGTGAAAATGAACAAAGCGGAACTGAGACAGATCATCGAGTTTCTGGGTGAAGAATATACTGATGAAGACACAAGTATTAAGCACATCCAAAAGTATTTTGACCTGAACGAAATCATCCTTACCAAAGGAAGCAAAGGTGCAAGATATTTTGTAGGAGATAAAAGTTACAATTTCTCCGCAGTTTCCATAGAAATTACGGATACGGTTGGTAGTGGCGATTCTTTCCTTGCCGGATTTTTATCTAAAAGAATTCTGGGAAAAACACCTGAAGAGATTATGAAACAGGCGATTACCTTGGGCGCTTTTATTACCTCAAAATCAGGCGCTTGTCCGGATTATACCTATGAAGAATTCAAAACTTTTCGTGAAACATATTACAGTCAAACTATTTAACATCATACTATGAATACTGCAAAATTTACAGAAAAAAAATACTATGTCGTACTGGCATTTGTGATTTCGTTGTTTTTCTTTTGGGCAATTGCTTTAACGATGGGCGATGTCCTCAACAAGCATTTCCAGAATGTCCTGAACATTTCTAAATCAAAATCCGGACTGGTTCAGCTTTCTATTTTCGGAGCTTACGCTTTAATGGGCATTCCGGCTGGATTGTTTATGAAGAAATTTGGTTATAAAATGGGCGTTATTTTGGGATTATCGCTCTTTGCTCTCGGATCTTTTCTTTTTATTCCGGCAGCTAATCAGATATCATTTGATTTTTTCAGAGTTGCACTTTTTGTTCTGGCAATGGGAATGGCGACTTTGGAAACCGTGGCTCATCCTTTTGTAGCAGCTTTAGGAAATGAGAAAACGAGTGATCAGCGCGTTAATTTCGCACAATCTTTTAATGGATTGGGGGCCATCATCGGTCCACTTTTAGGAGGTTTTTTTATCTTCGGAAAATCTGGTTTGGATGATAATTCTTTGGATTCTGTAAAAGATCTTTACACTTGGATCGGCGTTGTGATTTTAACCATCACCATTATTTTTTCTTTTATCAAAGTTCCAAATCTCAAAGATCCTCACGCAGAAGATATCACGATTTCTGAAAACGAAAATGGAACAGAGACGTCGGTTTCAGATCCGCACGCGCCACTTTGGAAACAGAGACATTTTATATTTGCTGTGATCGCACAGTTTTTCAACATCGCTGCACAGGGCGGAACCTGGGCTTATTTTATCAATTACGGTGTGGAAAAAATGCACCTTCCGGAAATTCAGGCCTCTTATTATTTTTCATTAAGTATGGCGATGATGATGATCGGACGTTTTGTGGGAACATTTTTGATGAAGTTTATCGCTCCCAATAAGCTTTTAGCAATTTTCACAGCTTGTAATATTGTTTTGTGTCTGATTATTTCTCAGAGTTTCGGTTGGGCATCTTTCATCAGTTTAATTTTATTAAATCTCTTCCTGAGTGTGATGTATCCTACAATTTTTAGTCTTGGACTGAAGAGATTGGGCAACAAAGTGCCGCAAGCATCATCTTTCCTTGTAATGGCGATGTTCGGAGGTGCCGTTTTTCCACCTTTGATGGGGAAAATTGCTGAGAAAGATATTGCACACGCATATCTTCTTCCGATTATCTGTTATGCTGTTATTTTATTATTTGCTTTAAAATTCTACAAGCCAAAAACGCTTAAATAAAATGAAGAACTTCAATGTTTTTAAATACAGCTTTTGGTTTTTAATCATCATCAGCCAGATTTCGCACGCACAAATTGTGATCACCAATAAGGATTTTTCCTTCGGAACAACAGGTAGAATTGGCGCTGGATATTCCCCAAATGCAGATGGCAAAACGGGAAGACAGCTGAACCTTAACAATCAGGGATCATTGGGTGGAAGAATGGATCAGGGCGATTATGTGGATTTTCTACCGGCTTTTCACTTCAGGCCGGTTGTCAACGGCGACAGTGCGAAAGCTACCAAGATTGATATGCAGGCAAGATTAAGTTTCTATTCCGGCGGTACTTTTCTGGGAAATGTGGATTCAAAATCAAATCAGGGGATGATTATCGCATTGCCGGAAGCTTTTGTGGAAGCCAGAAATATTATGGGAAGCGATTGGGATGTCTGGGCAGGATCGCGTTGGCTGAGATATGATGACGTGCATATTGCAGATTATTTTTATTTCGATGACCATTCTGCGACGGGTTGGGGCGTAAGACATAAAAATACCAGATTTTCTATGTTTTTTCCGGCAGCTATTGATACTGCGGCAAGCAATTCAACGCCTTATTCTTATACCAATGTCATCAGCGGATCAAAAAATCTGATCTACAGACAGCGTGAGGTTTTTGTTTTGGAACAGATGATTCCGTTTAAAAATAATATTCATAAACTGAAACTTCTTGCCGAATTCCATAACGTGGATAAATCCGGAGACAACGCAATGCAGCAATATAAATCAGATCAGGGTTGGGTTTTGGGTGCTAAATTAAATACAAATTTAAAAACAAAACTTCCGGGTTCTTTTAATCAAATATCAGTACGTTACGGAAGCGGAATTGCCAACGGCGGAGACAGCGGAAACACCCAAACCTGGCGAACTTACGGCGCTCCGGATGAAATCACGAAAACCTATAAAGGCGCTTATTCCTTAACTGCGGTTGAGCATATTTTACTGAATCTTTCCAGCAGATGGTCAGTCAATGCATACGCCGTTTATACGAAAAGTAAAGGTGGATCAGGCAGTGATAATAAAGCATTAGATTATTACAATCGAGAAATTTTTAACAAAAAATCTGAATTCAACACAGGATTACGGGCGACTTATTATGTCAATAACTGGTTTCATATCCTTTCAGAATTGCATTTTGCAACCAGAAAAGACGGCATTCAGGACGCTTCATCAATGACAAAATTGGTTTTGGCTCCTACCATCGTTCCGACCGCTGAAAGAAGTGTTTGGGCAAGACCACACATCCGTTTCATTGCAGAAGTTTCCAGATATAATGATCAGGCAATGAACAGTTTGTATTCGCCATTTTTGCAACAATCCGGCGCAAAAAGATTCGGAACTTACTTTGGCGTGAGAACAGAATGGTGGATTTTCTAATTTAAATTTAAAACAAAAAAAATGAAAGTAAAATTTGGTGCCTCACTCTTATCCTGGATCACACCCAACTGGACGCCAGAAGCAGGCAAATATGCGATAGAAAAAACAGCAAAAGCGGGTTTTGATTTGATAGAAATCCTGTTGCCAACTTCAATGGAATTTGATTCTAAAGAAGTAAAACAACAGTTGAAAGATAACAATCTGGATGTTGTCTGTTCCCTAAATCTTCCCAAAGAAGCACATATTGCTTTTTATCCTGAAGTTGCAGAAAAGTTGATCAAACAGGCAGTCGATAAAACTTCAGAATTGGAAACTGATTTTCTCGGCGGTGTTCTTCACGGTGGAATAGGTGTTTTCTCAGGAAATCCTTTAACTGAAATTGAAGCCGAAATCATCACCGAAGTTTGGAGCAATGTCGCAGATTATGCCAAAGAAAAAGGCATCAACGTCGGAATAGAACCTATTAACCGCTATGAATCTTACGTTTGTAACACAGCAGAAAATGTTCTGGATTTAATCAAAAAAACAGGCAAGGACAATCTGTTTCTTCATCTCGATACATTCCATATGAATATTGAGGAAGCCAATTTTTATGATCCGATTATTTTAGCGGGAAACAAATTAAAACACGTCCACATCACAGAATCTCACCGCGGAATGTTGGGTGAGGGAACTGTCAATTGGGAAGAACTTTTCAGAGCTTTAAAAGAAATCGATTTTGAAGGTAATCTGGTTTTGGAGAATTTCTCCTCTTCGATTCCGGGTATGCAGCAGATGGTTTCACTCTGGCAAAAATCACCTTACGATGCTGAAGAACTGGCGTTGGGAAGTTTAGAATTTATGAAAAGTTATTATAATTATTTTTGATAAGATACATTCTTCAATGAGTTCACTTCCACTAATGAACAGCCTTGCTATTTTTACAATGATTTGGAAGCGATGAAAAAGCTTATTGAACTATTTTTGTATTTTGAATTATTGTCTTTCGAAAATAAGCGAAGCGGCATTGTTTATCTTAAATATTTTCCAAACCTTTCAAAAAATCTTTGTCTTTCCTCGCGTTTTTGTACCGCGAAGAAAGACTATTTTTTTACAATAAATATTATTTCGGGTCGTGATCATAAAGTAGAGTAAAAGAAGTTGATTATATTTGCTTAAACACAGATTTGATGAACAACTTTTAGTAAATAAAAAATCATCAATGACTGAAATTGCAAAAATAATTGCGGCATACGACAGAGCAATGTCCGAAGGGAAAAAAACGGCTTTGGCAACCGTTGTTAAAGTAGAAGGCTCGTCTTACAGACAACCGGGAGCAAGAATGCTGGTAACAGAAGATGGTATTTTGACAGGAGCCATCAGTGGAGGATGTCTTGAAGGTGACGCCTTACGAAAAGCCTTGCTTGCCATCAATCAAAAACAAAACAAACTGATTACCTACGATACGAGTGACGAAAGTGTTCTCGAATTTAGTGTACAGTTAGGTTGCAATGGGATTGTGCATATATTGTTTGAATATATTGATGCCGATAATCCTCACAATCCATTGGACTTATTAAAAAAAATCGAAGAAGACCGAAATGAATCAGTGATTGTAACTCTGTTTTCATTAGAAAGAAATGCCAGACAAACCGGAACAGTCAATATTTTCAAGGACAATAAGATTTTCAATGATGACATTTATTCTTTTGAAAAAGAAATGAGGAATGTCTTACAAAATAAATCTAATCAGATTCAAAATATTCAGATTCAGAACTTAGAGCAAAGTGCTATTTTTCAATATATTGCCCCGCCTGTTTCACTGATTATTGCGGGTGCCGGAAATGACGTGCAGCCAATTGTGAAAATGGCAGATCTTATGGGTTGGGCAGTTACTGTGGGTGAGGGAAGAGTTACTCATGTCACTCAAAAGCGCTTTCCGGAGGCGAAAAAGATTGTTATAGCAAATCCAGAGGAACTTATCCAAAATGTAATTATTGATGACAGAACATATTTTGTTTTGATGACGCATAATTATAAATATGATCTGGAAGTTTTAAAATTAGTTTTAAAATCAAGTTGTCCTTACATCGGAATTTTAGGGCCTAAAACTAAATTGAACCGGATGATCGATGATTTAAATAAGGATGGAATTATTCTTACCGATGAAGATCAAAAACGTATTTATGGTCCGATTGGTCTGGATATTGGTGCAGAAACATCTGAAGAAATTGCATTATCTGTAATTTCTGAAATAAAAGCGGTAATGGAGAAGCGCCAAGGAACTTCTCTACGCTATAAAAACGATAAAATTCACGGGTAGCAAAACTGCCAAACAATAAATAAAAATGATTACAGATACTTTCGGAAGAGTGCATGATTATCTGAGGATTTCCCTTACTGATAATTGCAACCTGCGTTGTTTTTACTGCATGCCGGAAGAGAAGTATGCTTTTGCTCCCGCAGCAAAACTGATGCAGGTAGATGAAATTGAAACCATTGCCAAACTTTTTGTTGCTCACGGAGTCAAAAAAATCAGGTTAACAGGTGGTGAACCTCTGGTGAGAAAAGATTCTCCGAAAATTTTGAAATCTTTAGGCAAACTAGATATTGAGTTGGCGATTACTACCAACGGAATTCGTGTTGACGAAATGCTGAATGAATTATTGGAAGCCAACATCAAAGCAATAAACATCAGTCTCGATACATTACAACCAGAAAAATTTTTAAAAATTACAAGACGGGATTTATTCCATCGGGTGAAAAATAATATTGATTTACTGCTCCAGCATAATATTCGGGTGAAAATTAATGTTGTAGTTATGAAAGGTTTAAATGATGATGAAATTCTCGATTTCATTGCTTTAACGAAGCACAACAATATCGAGGTGCGCTTCATAGAGTTTATGCCTTTCAGTGGAAACCAGTGGACGAGCAATCAAGTTTATACTCTTCATGAAATATTGATCAAAGTAAGTTCTCAATATGATGTAATTCCTGTAGAACCAGAACCCAATGATACTTCCAGCAGATATATAATTGACGGGCATTTAGGTTCATTTGCCGTTATAAGTACGATGAGTCAGCCTTTTTGTGATACCTGTAACCGAATGCGTTTAACCGCTGACGGAAAATTGAAAAACTGTCTTTTCAGTAAAGATGAAACCGATTTATTGGGAGCGCTTCGTAACGGTCAGGATATTTTACCATTAATTCAGCAAACCATGAACGCAAAAGCCAAAGCTTTAGGCGGACAATTTAGCGGTGTTTTTGAAGATATCGATGCATCCAAGTTAGAAAACAGAAGTATGATCACAATCGGAGGATGATGGAAACAGGAATACTTATTTTAGCAGCAGGAAACTCCTCAAGACTCGGAGAACCAAAGCAATTGTTAAATTTCAAGGGTAAAAGTCTTTTGCGAAACGTTTGTGAAGAGGCTTTAAAAATTACCAAATGCGTAGTTGTTGTTACTGGTTCAAATCATTCTGAAATTTCCAAGGAAATAGAAAATTTAGAACTTAGCATAAAAGAAAATACAAACTGGAATGAAGGAATGGGATCTTCAATAAGCATTGGAGTAAATCAGCTTTTAAATTCATATCCAACACTTGAAAACTGCATTATTTCTGTTTGCGATCAGCCTTTTATTAATGCATCAGTTTTTTCTGAATTAATTCAGATGCAAAAAGATTCTCACAAAGGGATTATCAACTCAAAATATTCTGAGACATTTGGAGTACCTGTTTTATTCACCAAAAAATATTTTAAAGATCTTTTGAATCTTTCAGGACATGAAGGTGCAAAAAAAATACTTCCAAAATTCAAAGATGATATCGCCGAAATTAATTTTGAAAAAGGAGCGATAGACATTGATACCAAAGACGATTACCAACAATTGATTCAATGAAAATGATTTCTGTAAACGAAGCAAAATACATCATACTTCAATCTGCTTTACCCAAAAGTGGCAGTATGATTCCACTTTCTGAAGCTTTCGGATTGGTAACTTCTGATGATGTGATTGCCAAAACCGATATTCCCAATTTTGCACAATCGTCGATGGATGGTTATGCGTTAAAATTTATAGATAAAAATCAATCGCTTTCTGTGATTGGTGAAATGGCTGCAGGAGTTTCAAAACAATTAAAAATTGAAAACGGAGAAGCTACAAGAATTTTCACTGGTGCACCTTTGCCTGAAAATGCAGATACCGTTGTGATGCAGGAAAAAATTCGTTTGGAAAATAAACTGCTGGTTGTTGAAGATAAAAATTTATCAGAAGGTATGAATGTTCGTCCAAAAGGTGCGGAAGTGAAAAAAGGAGAGGTGGCCATGAAGGAAGGAACTTATCTTTCTGCTGCTGCGATCGGATTTCTTGCAGGAATCGGATGTTCGGAAGTTTCCGTTTACACTCCGCCAAAAGTAGCCATCATTCTTACCGGTAATGAATTACAAAACCCGGGAAATCCTTTGGAATTCGGACAGGTTTATGAGGCTAATTCTTTTCAGTTAAAAGCAGTTTTAAACCAAATAGGAATTAAAAATATTGAAGTTTTCCGAGCAGAAGATAATCCGGAAGAATTGCAAAAAGTCTTGGAAAAAGCACTTGAAAATAATGATGTTGTTTTGTTAAATGGCGGCGTAAGTGTAGGTGATTATGATTTTGTAACGCAGGTTGCCAAAATTTGTGGTGTTGAAGAAAAATTTCATAAGATCAAACAGAAACCGGGAAAACCTCTGTTCTTCGGAACAAAATGTGATCAACTGGTTTTCGGACTTCCCGGAAATCCATCTTCATCTTTAACCTGTTTCTACGAATATGTTTTACCTGCACTTGAAAACATGATGAGATTACCTTCAAGTATTATTGAAACGACTGCAACAGTAACCCATGATTATCCCAAAGCTGTGGGACTCACTCACTTTTTAAAAGCATTTTACAACAACGGAAAAGTAACGCCGCTTTACGCTCAGGAATCTTTTCGTTTGCATTCTTTTGCTCAGGCAAACTGCTTTATTGTGTTGCCGGAAGAATCATTAGGCTGTAAAGAAAATGATGAGGTTACGGTTCATCTATTACCAAGATAATTTAATTTAAAATAAAAAAAAATCAACGTATTGCGCCTATGTCTGTAGAAGTATTTTATGTCATTCTTTTTTTTGTTGCATTTCTATACGCTGCTGTCGGACATGGCGGAGCAAGCGGATATTTAGCCTTAATGGCTTTGTACGGCGTTGCTCCGGAAGAGATGAAACCCACCGCTTTGGTGCTGAATCTTTTCGTTTCACTTACCTCATTTATTCAGTATTACAGAGGAGGATATTTTTCTAAAAAACTTTTTATTCCAATTGCGGCAGCCTCAATTCCGTTAGCATTTATCGGTGGAATGATTACCATTGAAGAAAATATCTACAAGAGAATTTTAGGAATTCTGCTTTTGTTTCCTGTAATCCGTTTTTTCTTTTTTAAAAATGTAGAAGACAGCGATCTAAAATCTCACAATACGACGATAGCAGTCGTAACCGGCGGTGTAGTCGGTTTGTTATCGGGCATGATCGGCATTGGTGGCGGAATTATTCTTTCACCAATTTTATTATTGCTTCACTGGACCAATCAGAAACAGACGGCAGCAATCAGCGCAGCTTTTATCTTCGTTAATTCCGTTGCAGGTCTTGGCGGAATGATTACTAAGGGAATATCATTCACCGGAGATATGGTAATGTATATTGTTGTAGCATTCATAGGAGGATTGTTGGGAGCCTATTTAGGTTCTAAAAAGTTTAATCAGAATGTTTTAAAATATGTCTTGGCTACTGTTTTGCTCATGGCATCTTATAAATTATTACTTACAAAAGCTTAATCATGAAAATTCTTTCGATCCTGATCTTATTTTTAGGTTTAACACTTAATGCGCAATCCTCAAAATCGATTGCTGTAACAGGTGACGTTACCCAACCCGTAATCATTAATTTTTCTGATCTGAAAAATTATCAGCAACATTCAGTCGATAGTTTGCCTATTTATAATCATAAAATGGAATATAAAAGCACACTCAAAAAAATAAAAGGAGTTTTGCTGAAAGATGTTTTGGCAAAAGTTGATTTCAAAACCGATTCTCCAAAATTTCTAAGCGAATTTTATCTGGTCTGCATCGCAGATGATGGTTACAAAGCAGTTTTTTCTTGGAATGAAATTTTCAACAGTGCCAACGGAGATCAGGTTCTCATCCTGACAGAACTTGACGGATCTGATGCTTCAAAATTAAAAGAAAATATCATGTTGGTGACGCCCACAGATAAAGCAACGGGAAGAAGATATGTAAAGAATTTTTCTAAAATTTTAATTCAAAAAGTAAATTAGCGATGGAAATAAAAATTATTTCGTTTGGGCAGATTGCAGAAATTACAGGAAAAGAATTGATGTTGGAAGCGACAGATCTTGATTCGCTGAAACTTCATTTAGTTCAAAAATTCCCTGAACTTTCGGATAAGAAATTTGCTTTTGCCGTCAACAAAAAACTGGTAAATGCCAATGTTAATTTAAATCAAAATAACGTTGTGGCATTGATGCCGCCTTACTCAGGAGGATAAATATGGAAAACTATAATGAAAGATACGCACGACATTACGCTTTGTCTGGCTTTGGTTTTGAAGGTCAGCAAAAACTTTTGCAGGCAAAAGTTTTAGTGATTGGAGCAGGCGGTTTGGGTTGTCCGGTTTTGCAGTATCTTGCTGCTGCAGGAATTGGAACGATGGGAATCGTTGATCACGATTATATTTCTTTGAGCAATCTTCAACGTCAGACACTGTATTCAACCGAAGATATTGGAAAGATGAAAGTTGAAGTTGCTTCTTGTAAACTTCAGAATTTAAATCCAGAAATTAAAATAGAAACTCATCAGGTAGAACTGAATTCAAAAAATGCCTGGGAAATTATTTCAGAGTATGATATTGTAGTTGATTGCACTGATAATTTTGCAGCACGATATTTAATTAACGATGCTTGTGTTCTTCTCGGAAAACCCTTGATATTCGGGGCGATTTTTAAATATGAAGGTCAGGTTGCGGTGTTTAATTCAGGTTTAAAAGACGAAAATAAAACCAATTACCGTCATCTTTTCCCAAATCCGCCAAAACCGGAAGAGGTGCAGAATTGTAATGAAGTTGGAGTTTTGGGAGTACTTCCCGGAATGATCGGGACGATGCAGGCAAATGAAGTGATCAAATTAATCACAGGTATCGGTGAAATTCTTGATGGAAAACTTTTGACGTTTAGTATGCTCAATTATGAGTCTTTCATCATGGAAATATCAAATGAAAATGTAACTGAAAATTTAATTCCAAGAAGCAGAGAAGCTTTTGAAGCAACTGATTATAATTTTCTTTGCGGAATTTCAATGAACAATGTTGAAGATTTAAATCCTGATAATTTTGCAGAAAAAATTTCAGATAAAGATACCATTACAATTGATGTAAGAGAAGTTGATGAATTGCCAAAAGCTGATTTTGTGCATATTCAAATTCCTCTTTCAGAATTAAATGAAAGATTATCTGATATTAAAGAAGAACAAATTATTTTATTTTGTCAAAGTGGTAAAAGAAGTTTAAAAGCGGCTGAGATTTTGATGGAGCATTTTGGAAATGATAAGAAAATAAGCCATTTGAAAGGCGGAATTACAGCATTACAGAAAAGGAAAAATGAGCAAAGCAATTAAAAATATTTTTACAGAAGGAGCAATCAGTCCGCTTTTTATTTCGGAAAGCATTGCGAAACATGCGACGAAAAAAGAAATTGGTGCGCACAGTATTTTTTTGGGACAAATAAGACAAGATGAAATCGACGGCAAAGCGGTAGCAGCAATTGAGTACACAGCCTATGAAGAAATGGTTTTGGAAAAAATGCACGATATAAGAGAAGAAATATTTCTAAAATATGACCTGACTTGCATGCACGTTCATCACAGTTTGGGAATTGTAAAATCAGGCGAGATTTGTCTGTTCGTTTTTACCTCATCAAAGCACAGAGTTGCAGCAATGGAAGCCTGTAACGAAATTGTAGAACGAGTAAAGGCAGAATTGCAGATTTGGGGAAGAGAAATTTTTGAAGATGAATCTCATCAATGGAAAGTAAATAAATAATATGGTTGATATTACACATAAATCGTTCACGCTGCGTAAAGCAATTGCAACCGCAACAGTGAAAACCTCATCAGCAGAAACTATTTTGGCGATAGAAAACCGAACAGTTCCGAAAGGCGATATCTTTGAATTTTCGCGTGCTTCGGCATTATTTGCAGTTAAAAAAACCAGCGATGTGATTCCGGATTGTCATCCTTTGCCGGTGGAATATACATCTGTTACTTTTAAAATAGAAGATCTTTCGATAATTATTTCTGTTGAAGTTCACACCATTTACAAAACCGGAGTCGAGGTCGAAGCAATGCACGGAGCCTCTGTAGCCGCTTTGGTGATGTATGATATGCTGAAACCTATCGATAAAAAAGTAGAAATTCAAAATATTCGTTTATTGGAAAAAAAGGGTGGAAAATCTGACAGCAATAAATTTTTGAACTCACAGCTTAAAGCTGCTGTTATCGTTTGTTCAGATTCTGCATTTCGTGGAGAAAAAGAAGATACTTCAGGAAAAGCGATTTGTGCTGCTTTAGAAAAATATCAAATTAAAGACATAGATTATTCAATCATTGAAGATGATTTTGATACCATACAGTCTTCGTTAATTAGTAATAAAGAAAATAATTTTGACCTTGTTATTTTCACTGGCGGAACAGGACTTTCAGAACGGGATGTTACTCCGGAAGCTGTTTTACCATTGATCGACCGAGAAATTCCCGGAATTATGGAGACTGCCAGAAATTACGGACAACAAAGAATAAAAACTGCAATGCTTTCCAGAGGGGTTGCAGGTTTTGCAGGCAAGACGCTTGTTGTAACATTACCGGGTTCAAAAAAAGCCGTTGACGAATCAATGGATGCCCTATTTCCGCAGATTTTACACGTTTTTCAGCTGAATGACAATCAGATACATTAAACACACTATTTTTTAATGATTATTTTACTTTAATTGTTTTCATTATAAATTAGGGTTTTACGATACCACATTAGCCGTTTTGGAAACATAACGGTTCTTTTTTTGTAATACGTTTGATATACCAAATCTCAGATATATGGCAAATAATGACAAACAATCCATTACTCTTAACGTAAATGGTGAAAATCATCATCTGGAAATCCTTCCCTGGGTTTCGCTTCTTGATGCTTTACGGGAGAGAATTCATCTTACCGGAACTAAAAAAGGATGTGACCACGGACAATGTGGTGCATGCACAGTTTTAATAGACGGAAAACGGGTACTTAGCTGTCTGACTTTTGCTGTGATGAAAGAGGGCGCAGAAATAACGACCATTGAAGGGATTGCCGAAGATGGAAATCTACATCCTATGCAACAGGCTTTTATTGATCATGATGCCTTTCAATGTGGATATTGTACCTCAGGACAAATTTGTAGTGCAATCGGATTGCTTAATGAAAATAAAGTGAATACCCGTGAAGAAGTGCAGGATTCAATGAGCGGAAATCTTTGCCGTTGTGGTGCCAATAGAGGAATTATTAATGCTGTTATGTCAATAAAAGAAAGTACTACTCATGAATAATTTTGCCTATACAAAAGCTACTGATATTAATGACGCAGTCTCATTAATAAGTGAAAATGATGACAATAAAATCATCGCAGGAGGTACTAACATCGTTGATTTGATGAAATATTTTATCACCGAAGTTGATACTTTAGTAGATATTAATCAAATTGAAGGAATAAAAGATATTACGGAATCAAACAATGGCGGAATTCGTATCGGAGCATTGATGACTAATGCAGATACAGCTTATCATTCTGTCATTGAAGAAAAATATCCTCTATTGTCAAAAGCAATCTTGGCAGGAGCTTCTGCACAGATTAGAAATATGGCTACTAATGGCGGCAATCTTTTGCAACGCACAAGATGTTATTATTTTTACGATATTCATACACCTTGTAACAAACGTGAACCTGGCTCTGGTTGTTCTGCAATCACTGGTCACAATAGAATTCATGCAATTTTGGGACATAGCGAAAAATGTATTGCTGTTTTTCCTTCAGATATGTGTGTAGCGCTTTCTGCTTTGGATGCGATCGTAAATATAACGGGTCCGGATGGAGACAGAATAGTAGAATTTTCAGACTTTCATCGTCTACCGGGTGATAATCCTGAGATTGATAATAATCTTAAAAAAGGTGAAGTGATCACGGGAATTGATTTATCTGAAAATGGGTTTTCAAAAAATTATTCTTATCTGAAACTGCGAGACAGAAGTTCTTATTCTTTTGCCTTAATTTCTGTAGCTACATGTCTCGATCTTGAAAATGGTAAGATCAAAGAAGCAAGAATTGCTTTGGGAGGAGTTTCACACAAACCTTGGCGAGTAAAAGAAGCAGAAGATTTCTTGGCTGATAAAGAAGCAAACAGAGAAAATTTCTCCGCTGCTGCAGAGATGATTTTGAAAGGTGCGATCGGTTTTGAGCACAACAGTTTTAAAATCGAATTAGCTAAAAAAGCGATCATACGAAATTGTATAATGGCACTTAATCCTTCTTCACAAAGACCGGGTGCAAAACCTTCTTTGTAATTTTTATTAATTTTTAAATTAAACCTTTATGGAAAATATACCATCTGTAGGAAAACCCATTAGTCGTCTGGAAGGACACCTTAAGGTAACCGGAAGCGCAAAATATGCAGGAGAATACGATGCTCCGGATTTACTTTATGGTTATGTCGTAAACAGTACCATTACAAAAGGTAAAATAAAATCAATCGATACATCGGAAGTGAAAAAACTGGATGGAGTGATTGAGGTTTTTACTCATGAAAATAAACCATCAACTGCCTGGTTCGATTTCCAGTATGCAGATATGGATGCTCCTCCGGGAAAAGTTTTTAAGCCTCTCAACGATGATGAGATAAGATATAACGGACAACCAATTGCTTTGGTCGTAGCAGATACTTTTGAAATGGCGCGTTACGCTGCTACAAAGATCAATGTAAATTATGAAAAAGAAGATTTTGAAACTGATTTAAAAACTAATCTGGAAAAGTCCCGTGATCCTAAAAAAGGTTTAGCTTCGATGCTGAAACCACCACCGCCACCGCCTACAGGAGATTTTGAAACAGAATATGAGAATTCATTTGTAAAAATTGACAGTAAGTTCAGTCACGGAACGGAGCATCACAATCCTATGGAAATGTATGCTTCCACCGTAATTTATGAAGGCAAAGATAAATTAAAAATATACGATAAAACGCAGGGAACCATCAATTCTCAAATGTATGTTGCCAATGTTTTTGGTTTGAAAATGAAAAACGTTCAGGTCATTGCTCCATTTGTTGGGGGAGGTTTTGGCTCTGGTCTTCGTCCACAACATCAGTTATTTATGGCAGTAATGGCTTCTTTAGCTCTGAAAAGAAATGTTCGGGTGACTTTGGATCGAGCTCAGATGTACATGATTGGTCACAGACCGCCCACTTTGCAGCATACAAAATTTGGTGCAGAAAAAGACGGAAAAGTTAACGCAATCTATCACAAAGCAACTGGTGAAACTTCAAGATTCGAAGATTATGTAGAGATTGTCGTGAATTGGGCAAATATGCTTTATCCTGCTGAAAATGCGACACTTGAACATGAGATTGTTCCGCTTGATGTCTATAGTCCTCTTGATATGAGAGCTCCCGGCGGAAGTACAGGAATGCATGCTATTGAAGTCACAATGGACGAAATTGCGTATCAATTAAAAATCGATCCTATAGAATTGCGACTCACCAATTACTCAATGATTGATAAGAGCAGCGACAAAGAATATTCGAGTAAAGAATTGAGAAACTGTTATCTTCAAGGTGCTGAAAAATTTGGTTGGGACAAAAGAAATCCTGAACCAAGAAGCATGAAACGTGGGAATAAGCTTGTGGGTTATGGTATGGCGACAGGAATTTGGGATGCCAATAGAATGCTTGGTCGTGCAGAAGCCATTATGACAAAAGATGGAAAAGTTGAGATTAAAAGCGCTGTAACAGATATAGGAACCGGAACTTTGACAATTATGACGCAGATTGCAGCAGATGAATTGGGACTTCCGATAGAAGATGTCTCATTTTCATATGCCGACAGTAAAATGCCGTTTGCACCAATCCAGGGCGGATCTTTTACAACAGCAACTGTAGGTCCTGCTGTACAAAATGCTTGTCAAGCTTTAAATAAAAAACTTTTTAAGGAAGCGAAAAATTTAGAAAACTCTGTTTTAGGTGATGCTAAATTTAAAGATGTTACATTTAAAGACGGTTTTATAATTCTTAAAGATAATCCTGACGTAAAAATAGATATTCAAGAAATATTTAATGAAAATGAAGGAAAATCGATCAAAACAACCAACTCTGCAATGCCTAATCCTTTAACTTTCGGAAAAAAAGCTAGAGCGGTTCACAGTGCAGTTTTTGTGGAAGTGGAAGTTGATGAAGAACTTGGAACTATCGAGGTTAAAAGAGCTGTCACAGCCGTTGCAGCCGGTAAGATTATCAATCCTAAGACAGCAGAAAGTCAGGTTTTGGGAGGAATGATTTGGGGAATCAGTAAAGCGCTTCACGAAGAAACTATTTTAGATCATCAGTTCGGGAAATACATGAATGCTAACTTAGCAGAATACCATATTCCTGTGCATGCAGATATTAATGAGTTGGAAGTTGTTTTTGTGGAAGAAAATGACAAGTTTGTGAATGATCTCGGAGTAAAAGGAGTAGGTGAGATCGGTGGAGTAGGGATTCCTCCCGCAATCACCAACGCTATCTTCCATGCAACGGGTAAGAGAATCTATGATCTTCCCATTCATTTTGATAAACTTTTGTAAAATAAATTAGAACAAAAAATTACAATCCCACTACAAAAAAGGTGGGATTTTTTATGCTTTTAATTGATGAACCAATTCTGTCACTCTCTGTATAGTAAAATCGATTTCTTCAGAAGTTGTAAATCTTCCTAAACTAAATCTGATAGAACTTAGAGCATCCTCGTCAGATAAACCCATCGCTTTCAGAACATGCGAAGGTTTTGAAGTAACCGATGAGCAAGCTGATCCGCTTGAAACGGAGATGTTTCCTAATGAAATAATCAATTGCTCAGACCAGACTCCCGGAAAACAAATGTTTGAAGTATTATAAATTCTATTGGTCACTGAGCCATTTACAAAACTTCCCTCAATTTTTAGTAATTCAGTTTCAAGTCGATCACGAAGTCGACCGATTCTGATATTATCTTCCTGCATTTCTGCTTTTGCAAGCTCACATGCTTTTCCCAAGCCGATAATTCCAGGTACATTTAAAGTGCCGCTTCGTAGATTTCTCTGCTGACCGCCACCGTGAATTTGTCCTGAAATAGTAAGGTTTGCTTTTTTTGAAATATACAGTGCACCCATCCCTTTTGGCCCATAGAATTTATGTGCTGAAATAGTCAGTAGATCAATGCCCAAATCTGCAACATTGATTGGTATTTTGCCAACAGCCTGAGTTGTATCACAGAGAAATGCTGCCCCTTTGGAGTGTGTAATTTCTGCAATTGCTTTAATATCATGAAGAGTTCCTGTCTCGTTATTTGACATCATTGCAATCACAAGAAAGGTTTCTTCTGTTATCGAATTTTTTAAATTTTCAAGATCAATCGTACCATCAGATTTCACGGAAAGATATTCTACCTCAACTCCCATCTTTTCCATATATTGACAGGTGTCCAAAACTGCTTGATGCTCAGTAACCAAAGTGATTATTTTGTTTTTTGATGAGGTTTGAAATCCTTTAATTGCTAAATTTAAAGCTTCAGTTGCCCCAGATGTGAAAATAATTTCATTTTCTTGTGCACCGATAAGATCAGCTATCTTAAATGTCGCATTTTCGACCGCTTCTTTCATAAGTAAGCCTTCTAAATGTGAACTGTTGGCATTTGCATAATAATTTGTAAAAAATGGGAGCATAGATTCTACAACACGAGGATCTGTTTTTGTTGTGGCATTGTTATCAAGATAAATTCGGTTAGAATCAGACATGTTTCCCAGGGATTTAGTGTAGTTTAATTAATCTCTATCTAATATAATAAAATTATAGAGAAAACGATGATAATAAATTACCAACCCGATTCAAAAACCTTTAATAATTCGGTTTGCTGCATCACTTCATTTTTACTGTTGATGAGATTGTAGTTTGCCTGAAGCCAGTTGTTTCGGACCACGAAAAATGTGTAAGCATCCATCAATCCTTCTTTGTATTTCTCTTCGGATTTTTGGAAAGATAGTTTTTGGTTTTCGAAATTGGCTTGCAGTAAGGTGTATTTTTCTTCCGAATTCTGATATTGCGCCTTAATAGAATCGATGCTTTGCGTGAGATCATT
>Ga0302215_10001190_pt1 | contig 18854 bp, 7 predicted proteins | sample II_Fen_N3_1_FD_194580 | JGI IMG/M metagenome (GOLD analysis project Ga0302215, IMG submission 194580) | Peat permafrost microbial communities from Stordalen Mire near Abisko, Sweden - II_Fen_N3_1 | ecosystem: Environmental > Terrestrial > Soil > Wetlands > Permafrost | place: Sweden: Abisko...
TGTCATTCAGGTATGGATCAGGAATCAAATTCTGACGATCTGAATAAATAGGAGTGAAACAGCTGTTGCTTGCACTCTTTACAGCTACAGTTGTTGTAACATTTCCGCTTGCGATTGAAATAACACCATTTACGGCAGTAGTTCCGTTGTAAGTAACGCTTACCAGTGTTGAAACAGCGGTTGATGGTATCGTTGAAGGCTCAACCGTAATTCCCACAGGTGCTGTAATTACGATATCCTGACTCAAGTTGTTACCAGTAACTGTAAAGTTATCAGTAGTAAACAATTCGTCAAATGCCAATCCTGTTTTTGTTGCGCTTACAACAGCGTCAGGCACGATATACATTTCCCAGTTGTCTACAAAAGCTAATGTTCCAGTACCGCCATCACCATCCCAGTTGTTTATATACATAACAGGATTGTCAGGAACTGTTTCTCCAGTTGTAAATAAGAAGTCAATTACTTGCCATTCGTTATTTGTATCAATTGGTTTTAAAATTTTTGTTCCAACACCATCAATTCGTTCGAGTCCTAAATTGAAACGTCCGTTCGATTTACAAACTACTTTTACACGATAAGTAGTGCTTGGCATAAGCATTCCATTTAATGGAAGGTCAAGAGACCCGGTATTTGCTTTTTCACCATCACCCACACGAATTGAAGAACCTCCACAATACACATCAGTTGGATCTGTGGTTATTTTGACTACTGCTTTATCACCCCAGCCGCTAAATGTTGTAAGACTGTTTAATCCGGGATCAGAAATCATATTTACACTTTCGGTATAAAGAGGAACAAAGCATGTAGCATCCGAAACAGCTTTTACAGGAATTTTCGTGACTGTGGTTCCACTTGTAAATGTAATATCACCATTAACAATAGTATTTCCATCATAACTAACTACTATTTCTGTATTTAATGCATTAGCTGGTAAGCTCTTTGGATCTACAGTAATACCAGCGGGAGCAGTAATAGTAATAGGATTATTCAAATTGGCTGCTGTTATTGTACTAATTTCAGCATCGTAGTTTGAGTCAAAAGCAAATGAGCTTGCAGATGAGCTTATTACAGGTTGAGCTTCTGCACCTCCTTGAAATAAATAGACAACGTTCTCATCGGTTAATGCAACATCGTACATACTGATTTTGTGGATTTTACCTTTCCATGTTGGATCTGCTCTATAGCCACCTTTCGCAAAATAGGCAAACTGAGTTCCAATGCCGGCTAATGAGTTTGTACCTGATAAATCAGCAGAACCCATGTTTATACCATCAATGTAAAATACAATTGTTGTTGCATTGATTGTACAAACCATGTGGTGAAGAATACCATCGTCATATTCCGGTCCGTTTACGCCATTTTCAGCACCAGAACCACCGGTTCCGGTTGAAAGCATAGCACGGCTGACATTATTACCACGAGCAGGAGTAATACAAGTATAATTCTCACCACCGCCACCAGCGTTTGTATCACCAAAATAGTAGAGCATATGAAAGCTTGTATTTGCTCCAGGAGCCGATGTAAACCAAACCTCCATCGAAAGTTCCGTATAAGCATTAATTGCCAAATCGGTGGCACTTAAAGTTACATAACCACCGTTTGTAGTATTTAAGGCTTTGTTCGAAATTGTTGCTCCACCTTCCAGGGTACCATTTAATGTCCCTTTCGAATCTTTTGCGGTTCCATCATCAAATGTCCATTGATGTTTTAGATTTGCGTCTGCCGGGGCTATTTGAGCCGAAGTCAGAGCACTTATGCCAAATAAGAATGAAAGGCATAATAATAAGTAAGTCTTTTTCATAAAATAATTAAATTAAAGTAATTAATAAAGAGTATAGAATTTGAATTAATTTTTATATTAACTGTCATAATTATAAGCTCCGGTTTCAGTTATTAGTCAAGACTGGTTTCTAATCAATCTATAAAAACCTTCGCTTCTTTCAATATGCCGGAATCTAAACACAAATTATTTGGCAGTTTGGATACTATATTTTCGATAAGGCAAAGATAAGGATTTATAATTCCAACAATCAAACACTTATTATTCAAAAAAGGAAACATTCTGACCAAACAAGCTAATAACACATCAACTCGAGCCCACAAAAAAAATAGTCTTAATAGCTGTATTTCAATTTTTTACAACTAGAATCAATTGTAATTCCCTAACCAAATACATTGAATTTGCAAGGTTTTAAGTTAATCGTGCCGAGCGAATTGAGCACAGAAAATCAACAATTTTAAAATCCGGCTTATGATTTCATTTGTAGCCTCGTTTTCGATTTGTAAGAATTCTCGAACTCTTTTTCGAGCAAAAACCACAATTTCATAATATCTTATAAAATTGTTGAAAAATACATGTTGAATCCAAATTAATGTTTGCTTTTAAAACAGTCTCTAGGTTTATCAAACAACTACAATTAGCACAAACACTATTCCATAAATAGGCACTTATACTATATCAAAGCAAGAGAATCATTGTAGTAAAAAAGTCCGATTTAAACTCTGGCAAAGTGGTTAATATTGGTGATACATTGAAATCGATACAAAAGTAGGAATTGCCAGTTACCAACAATAAACATTAAAAGCATCGGATATAAATTGGTCATCTTGGTGGACAATTTGCCGGCAACCAATGTTTAAAACAACCGATTTTCTTTTATTCGCAACATGTTATAGCTCAGACATACAAACACAATGATCTTTGTACCAAAAGCTCATTAATCTGTTTTACAATCCAATCTGGTCAATTTGTATTCAAATTTGAATAGCTTTTCTTCTTCTGTTTATAAAAAAATAAGTTTCTTTGCATTGAAAATTCTCTGCACAATTTTGTGACTTTCTAAAAGGTACAATCGTTTTTTATATCGTAAAAAAAACACTTATGAAAATTTCAATAAAAAACATGTCGATGGCAGTCGGACTTGTGATACTGCTGTCCTGCGGTTGCAAGAAAACAGGTCAGGATTCACAGGCTGGCTCGACACCTCAAGAAAATACTTTCACGAATCCAATTTTACCACTTGGTAATAAGCCGTGGGCCATTTATCAAAATGGATATTATTATTACACTCAAGAAACCGGAGGTAATATTGTAATATGGAAAACGAAAGATTTAACAGACTTACGTAATGCACCTCATAAAGTAGTATGGTTGCCCAAAGATAATAAATCATCCCATGACCTTTGGTCGCCGGAAATTCACTACATAAACGGTAAGTGGTATTTATATTTCGAAGCTGACGATGGAAACAGCGATAATCATCAAATATACGTTGCCGAAAATGTGGCTAAAGATCCTTTTATAGGCAAATTTACTTTTAAAGGAAGAGTAAGCACCGACAAAGATAACAACTGGGGAATTCATCCTACCGTACTTCAACACAATGGAAGCTTGTATATGGCTTGGTCAGGTTGGCAATCTCGCCGTGTAAGAGTAGAAACTCAATGTATCTACATAGCAAAAATGAAAAACCCATGGACGTTGGAATCCGACAGGGTATTACTCTCAAAACCAGAATTTGAATGGGAACGACAATGGATAAATCCAGACGGAAGTAAAACGGCCTATACCATTTATGTTAACGAAGCTCCACAGTTTTTTCATAGTAAAAATAATGATAAAATTTATATTTTCTATAGTGCAAGTGGCTTGTGGACACCTTTTTATGCCATAGGCAAACTAACCGCAAATGCAAAGAGTGATTTATTGAACCCATCATCCTGGACAAAATCGGAACGACCGGTATTCAAACAATCACCACAAGATAGCATATTCTCCACCGGAAACTGTAGTTTCGTACCTTCACCTGACGGAAAAGAGTATTACATGCTTTATCATGCCCGTAAAATACCCAATGAGCCACCCGGGGCGTTGGACTCACGCTCTCCACGATTACAAAAAATTGAGTGGAGTGATGATGGAACTCCTTATTTCGGTGTTCCAATACCCGAATCGGTTCGGTTACCAAAACCATCTGGTACAAAATAATCGTGAAATTTCGATAAACATTTCTTTTGTAGCTATTTATATTGCTAGAAAGAATAAAGTATAGAGTCGTGAAAAACTCTATTACAAGCTTACTTTGTCTAATAATTTAAAATAAATATTAATTTTCAAGAAATTCTTATGAAAAAACCTTTGTTGTTGTTGATGTTATCATTACCAATGCTGGCTATGGCAGCCAAAAAACCAGACGCTCCCGTCGTGGCAAAGTCCTTACGCGCTCCAGCCATCCCGTTACTTACTTCCGACCCATATTTCAGCGTATGGTCAGCTTCGGACCAGTTGTCTGAAACCGCAACGACCCACTGGACCGGAAAAGTTCAGTCGTTGATTGGTGCCTTACGCGTTGACGGTAAAACTTATCGTTTCCTTGGTCAGGAAGTGGCTTCGTATACCCCCATATTGGCTAGTGTAGAATGGGAAGGCCAATATACCGAGCAAAAACCAGCAACCAATTGGGTGGATGTAAATTTTGCGGACGGAGCCTGGAAAACCGGCAAAGGTTCATTTGGAAACAATGATGCTCCCCGTCATTCTACCAATTGGGAAAGCAAGGATATCTGGATCCGTCGCACATTCGATTTGAAAGAAAATATTAGCGCAGAGCCATTGTTCATAGAATATTCTCACGATGATATTTTCGAGCTTTTTGTAAATGGAGTAAAACTTGTCGACACCGGATATACCTGGAGAAACAATGTATATGTGGAACTTGATGCAAAAATCAAAAGTTTGCTTAAGCCAGGTAAGAATGTAATTGCGGCTCATTGCCACAATGAGGTTGGAGGTGCGTTTGTTGATTTTGGTTTGATGAAAAAGGACAATGTTGGTGACGGATTTGTCACAAAAGCTATTCAAAAATCGGCAAAAGTATTACCAACTAACAGTGTTTATTCATTTGTTTGTGGCCCCGTTCAACTCGATGTTACTTTTACAGCTCCATTGCTTTTGGAAGACCTGGATTTGGTAAGTACGCCTATCAACTATGTGAGTTACAAGGCTACGTCGTTAGATAAAAAATCACACGAAGTTCAAATTTATTTCGAAGCGACTCCACAATTGGCCGTGAACTTTGACAACCAGCCAATTAAATTTGAGAAAATCAGTAAGAATAATTTCACTTATATTAAAACAGGAACTGTTAACCAACCAATATTGGGTCAGGTAGGCGACGATATGAGAATCGACTGGGGTTATTTGTACTTCGGAGGTCAACTATCGGGACAAGAAAATTTGTCGTTAGCAGATTATTATGCTGCTAAAAAATCGTTTATCGAAACAGGTAAATCGTGTGCAGACGTTTGTCCTAAAACGCTATCTGCCAATATGAAGGAAAAAATGTGTGTTTTGGCTTACACCAATAACCTTGGTGCGGTATCAAAAGACGGTGTTAGTGGTCATTTGATGGTGGGCTACGATGACCTCTACTCTATTCAATATTTCTACGAAAATCTGATGCCATATTGGAAACATAATGGAAAAGTGGATATTTTTCAGGCATTCGAAAAAGCTGAAAAATCATACCCTGCTTTGATGACAAGATGCACCGATTTCGACAAAAAAATGGCAGCTGATGCCGAAAAAGCAGGTGGTAAAGAATATGCTGAACTTTGTGCATTGGCTTACCGTCAGGCAATTGTAGCACACAAGCTTGTTCAGGACAAAGATGGCAACCTTCTTTTCCTTTCGAAAGAAAATAACAGCAATGGCTGTATAAATACAGTTGACGTAACTTACCCATCGGCTCCGCTATTCCTGCTTTACAATCCGGAATTGATGAAAGGTATGTTGAACTCAATTTTTTATTACAGCGAAAGCGGTCGTTGGACAAAACCTTTCCCTGCTCACGATTTGGGTACTTACCCTATTGCTAACGGACAACTATACGGTGGCGATATGCCGGTGGAAGAAGGCGGAAATATGTTGCTTTTGACCACAGCCATTGCATATGCCGAAGGTAATGCCGAATATGCACGTAAGCACTGGGATGTGTTAACTGTATGGGCCGATTATTTAATTAAAGCCGGATTAGATCCTGAAAGTCAGCTCTGTACAGACGACTTTGCCGGACATTTGGCCCATAACACCAACCTGTCGGTAAAAGCAATTCTTGGTATTGCCGGATTTGGTAAAATGGCCGCTATGCTTGGTAAAAACGATGTAGCCAATAAATACATTAGCACAGCTAAAGAAATGGCTTCGAAATGGATTTTGATGGCCAATGATGGTGACCACTACCGCTTAACGTTCGACAGAACCGGAACCTGGAGCCAGAAATACAACCTGGTGTGGGATAAAGTATTGGATATGGGTATTTTCCCAAAAGAAGTTGCTCAAAAAGAAATTTCTTTCTATCTGACTAAACAAAATAAATTTGGGTTACCACTTGATAGCCGCAAAACTTACACTAAATCCGATTGGATTATATGGACAGCTACATTGGCCGATTCTCTAGCAGATTTTAATAAAATCGTTTCACCGGTTTACACTTATGTGAATGAAACTACTTCGCGCATCCCATTGTGCGACTGGCACGAAACAACTAACGGTTCGGCTGTAGGTTTCAAGGCACGTTCGGTAGTAGGTGGATATTTCATGAAAATGCTTGAAGCAAAAATGAAAATTACTCCAGCCAAATAAGCACAGCCTTTTTTCTCAAGCAATTCATTTGTAGCGACAATTTAAGCTTCAAACAAGTGAGTTGCTTGAGTATCTTTTTTTTTACAACACACATATATTCTATTTATTACAAGCAATTTATATGCGATTTTCCAAATTCATTCTATTGTTGGTTTTTCTCGGTATTGTTACGGGTATTTCTGCTGTCAATAATCTGGTAAACCTAGTTAATACGCTTCAAGGAACAAACTCAACGTTCGAACTTAGTAGAGGAAATACGTATCCAACACTGGCTATGCCCTGGGGAATGAATTTCTGGACTCCACAAACCGGAGAAAATCGCAATGGTTGGATTTACCAATTCAAAGCCAAAACTATCAGAGGTTTCCGCCAAACCCACCAATGTAGTCCGTGGACAAATGACTATGCCGCTTTTTCGCTTATGCCTGTTTCGGGCAAGCTGCTAGTGAGCCAGAATAGCCGTGCTTTAGCGTTCAGCCATGCAAATGAGATAGCGAAACCGCACTACTACAAGGTACAATTCGACAATAAACTTACCGCCGAAATGTCGCCAACTGAACGTGGCGTTTTTATGCGATTTACTTTCCCTCAAAACAATGATTCGTATGTTGTTATCGATGCAAATAGCGGTGGCAGCATGGTAAAAATAATTCCCGCCGAACATAAAATTATTGGTTATTGCAAAAATGCTAACCAATCCGTTACAAAAGATTTTGCCAATTACTTCGTCATTGTTTTCGACCAATCGTTTGAGAATAGCGGTACATGGCAAAATAACTCGGGCGACCTATTGCCCAATAACATACAGGCCGAAGGCGACTACGTTGGCGCCTATGTCGGATTTAAAAAAGGAGCTGTTGTCAATGCTAAAGTCATTTCATCATTTATCAGTATCGAGCAAGCCGAACGTAACTTCAATAACGAATTGGCAGCAGCCAGCACATTGGAAGATATAAAAAATAAAGCTGAACAAGCTTGGAACAAACAACTTGGCAAAGTGGAAGTAGAAGGTGGAACAGCCGAAGAAAAGGCGACGTTTTATTCAAGTTTTTTCCGTTCCATGCTTTTCCCTCGTCAGTTTTTCGAATATGACCAGAATAAAAAGCCAATTTATTATAGTCCATACGATTATAAAGTTCATGAAGGGTATATGTACACCGACGATGGATTTTGGGATACTTTCAGAGCTCAATTTCCGCTAAACGCTATACTTCATCCTGAAATGCATGGTCGATACATGAAGTCGCTCCTCGATGCGTACGACCAAAGTGGTTGGTTGCCTTCGTGGTCGTTTCCGGGTCACAGCGGTGGTATGATTGGCAATCACGCGTTTTCGCTACTGGCCGATGCTTATGTGAAAGGAATTCGCACATTTGATGTGAAACACGCTCTGGAAGCTATGCGCCACGACGCTATGAATAAAGGACCACGTGGTCCATCCATTGGTCGCGATGCTGCTGCCGAATATCAGCAAATTGGGTATGTGTCAGCACCAAATCATGGCGAAGCAACCGCCAAAACGCTGGAATACTGCTATGACGATTTTTGCGCTTTGCAAGTGGCTAAACTGGCCGGAGAAAAGGAGGATGAAGCATTTTTTGCAAAAACAATTTTTAATTATAAAAATGTGTACGATGCTTCCACCCGCTTTATGCGTGGACGCAAGAGTGATGGAAGCTGGATGCCAAATTTCTACCCAACCGCTTGGGGTGGAGCGTTTATCGAAGGTTGTGCCTGGCATTATCACTGGTCGGTTTTTCATGATGTTCAGGGACTTATAAACCTTATGGGAGGTGATAAAAACTTTACCGGAAAGTTGGATTCTGTTTTCACCGCCACCAACAAATTCAACGTGGGAACTTATGGGCGCGAAATACATGAAATGACCGAAATGTCGATGATAAACATGGGTCAATATGCACATGGAAATCAGCCAATTCAGCACATGCCGTTTCTATATGTTTATGGTGGTGAGCCTTGGAAAACCCAACAATGGTCGCGCACTATCATGGATAAACTTTACAATTCGGGACCTGACGGATATTGTGGCGATGAAGATCAGGGACAAACGTCGTCATGGTACGTCATTAGTGCCATGGGTTTGTATTCTGTTTGCCCCGGAACCGACCAATATGTGATTGGAAGTCCTGTTTTTCCGAAAATGAAAATCCATCTGGAAAATGGAAAAACAGTGACGATCATTGCGCAAGAAAATAAGCTAAGTAATCCGTACATTCAGTCGGCAACATTGAATGGAAAATCGTATACAAAAAACTGGATTAGCTATTCCGAACTTATGAAAGGCGCTGTTATTCAATACAAAATGAGTAGTATCCCAAATAAGAAAAGAGGAATTTTGCCCGAAGACAGACCATTTTCTGTTTCAAGTTCCGAGAAATAACCATTCGTAAATCAATATATCTGAAAAAATGAAAAACAATCTCAAACTAGCCATCCTATTACTTCTAGCGGGAACTTTTTTCCTGCATAACTTACAAGCCCAGGAATTTCCTAAAGTCAGAATAGATAAGGCCGAACGCGGATTCAGCAGCACGGCCGTTGACCAAAAGATAGAGCAAATGCAGCAAACCATTAAGGACAAAGAACTGGCCTGGATGTTTGGCAATTGTTTCCCGAATACATTGGACCGCACTGTTCGGGTTGGAACAAAAAACGGAAAACCCGACACCTTTGTGATTACCGGTGATATTTATGCCATGTGGTTGCGCGATTGCTCGGCACAAGTTTGGCCATACATGCCTTACATGAAGCAGGATAAAAGCCTGCAAAACCTTATTGCCGGGGTTATCAACCGTCAGGTAGAATGTGTGTTGATTGATCCTTATGCAAATGCGTTCAACTTTGGCAAGGAAGGTGGTGAATGGATGAGCGATAACACCACCATGCGCCCAGAACTTCACGAGCGCAAATGGGAAGTTGACGGACTTTGTTACGTTATACGTCTGGGTTACAACTATTGGAAACTGACCGGCGACAAAAGCTGTTTCGATGCTAACTGGCATAAAGCCATGCAAACCATCGTGAAAACGTTTAAGGAACAACAACGCAAAACGTCACAAGGACCTTATAAATTTACCAGAAGAACCGAAAAAGCGTCCGACACACAATTTGGCGATGGATACGGAAATCCGGTTCGCCCAACAGGCATGATATGTTCTACATTTCGCCCTTCTGACGATGCTACTACTTACGGTTACCTTGTGCCATCTAATTGTTTTGCTGTGGTTTCGTTGCGTCAACTGGCCGAAATGGAAACAACTATCCGTGCCGATAAAACTTTTGCTGACGAATGTTCAGCATTGGCTTCCGAAGTGGATGCGGCCATCAAAAAATACGCTATCGTCAATCACCCAAAATATGGCAAGATAATGGCTTTTGAAGTAGATGGATATGGCAATTGCCTGATGATGGATGATGCTAACGTACCTTCGTTGCTTTCGTTGCCTTACCTTGGTTATATGTCGGCTAAAGATAAAACCTATCAAAATACCCGCAAATTTGTATTGAGTACCGACAATCCATATTATTATAAAGGTACTGCTGGTGAGGGCGTTGGTGGCCCACACGTTGGGGTTGATATGATTTGGCCAATGGCAATCACCATGCGTGCTTTGACTTCGAGCGACGAAAAAGAAATTGCCGAATGTCTAAAAATGCTGAAATACACCCATGCAGGCACCGGATTTATGCACGAAACATTCAACAAAGACAATCCTGCGAAATTCTCACGCTCGTGGTTTGCATGGGCAAATACACTCTTTGGAGAATTGCTTATCAAGGTAGAGAAAGAACATCCTGCATTGCTCGAAAAAACGTATTGATATTTAATTTATTTATTAACCGTGAAGAATGATGGTGCAAAATATAATATAAAATAAATCCAAAATAGAGTCTGACTAAATAATTAGACAGACTTTGTTTTTTTAAGAGAGTATTTTTATAGTATTTAAGAATGAGTTGTTCTGGAAATACACATTCTATATATTCAACGCTGTATCAATTATTCCTAGTATTAAAAGTCATATTAAGTCGGATATGAATAAATCTATTGCATTAAAACCTTTAACCAAGATTCCACAATATGATTATATATAATCAGATTGAATAGTTCTATTAAAAATAACTTTATATACATGAATATGAAAAAATCACTGCTTATCTTTTTTGTAACAATCGCATCGGTTGCCTTCGCCCAAACTTGGACAAACCCTTTTACGCTTGATCTTGGCGACCCCTATATATTAAAGGACAGAGGTACTTATTATCTATATGCGAGTAACGGTGACGAACAAATACTGAAATGCTGGTCGTCAAAAGATCTGATAAATTGGTCCGATCCTTATACTTGTTCCACCGATATAAGGATAGTAGGTGCTTATGCTCCCGAAGTAGTCTATTGGAACGGAACCTATTATATGTATACCTCTCCTCATGGTAACGGACATTATGTACTCACAAGCCCCAGTCCAACAGGCCCTTTTGTCGCAGTTACAGGTAATTTGGGAAAAGTCATCGATGGCTCGGTATTTATTGATGATGATGCCAAATGGTATTTTTATCATGCAGATGGAGCCGGTATTTTTGGATGTTCTATGCCCACACCAACTTCAATTGGGGCCGATGTGAATTTAAATGCTCAGATGAATGGTCAATGGACTGAAGGACCGGGTGTAATAAAAAGAAACGGTATCTACTACCTATTGTATACAGGTAATCACGTTTTATCACCTGGTTATAGGATTGATTATGGTAAAAATATAATTGGTCCAATAAGACCGTATACCCCGCAAGTAGCTCAAAATCCTATTCTCATAAGTAGTGAAGGCTCTTTTAGAGGTCTGGGTCATGGAGCCGCCTTTATCGGACCTGATCTGGATACCTACTTCTTTACCTATCATAATCTCAAAGCTAATGTCGGAGGAAGTCCAACCAGACATTTCAATATTGATCGCATGGCTTGGAATGGGGATAAGTTATTAATGCTTGGTGGTACTAACTGGGCGCAACAAGCTCCTCAGTTGGCAACCACTGATTACTTTAATAGAACAGACATTGGAACGAATTGGACTATTCCAAATGGAGGTAATTGGGGGTTAAGTAATCATGATATGATGTTTCAGGATATTATGAATGAAACCCCGGAAATGGGATATAAAGCAATTTTCACGTCTTCAACAGCATCCGATTATACCGCCGAATTTACAGTAAAGGAAGTTGCACGAAATAGTAATTCAGCAAAGTTCGGCGCAGTTTTTAGCTACAGTAATGAGCAAAATTATGGGATTGCTTTATTGCACAGTGCAACCAATCAATTGGAAATTAATTTTCTTATTGAAAACATCTGGTGTACTGCTCAATATATTGATCTTCCTGCCGGATTTAATTGTGCTGTATGGCACAGTATCCGAATTGAAAAACAAAAAGCCAGTTACAAGTTTTATGTTGATAAATTACAAAAGGCATCTCTCACAAGCAACCTCAAAGGCGGACAAGTAGGTTATATGACCAGTTTGAGCCAAGGAAATTTTGGATACATAGCCTTCAGCAATAAAGTGGATGGATCGGGTATTTTTGATGTCTACAAACCCGTTCCAGGCAATATTGCTGCTGTACATTATAATACTGGCGGTGAAAGTGTAGGTTATCATGACCTGACTGCTGGAAATGCAGGTGGTAAATACAACAGAAACGATAGTGTGGACATAAGTACAAATGTTGAGGGTGGATATCATATTAGCGGAAACCAAACAGGTGAATGGTACAAATACAATGTAAATATCCAATCTACAGGAATTTATAATGTTGGTATCAGGTACGCTGCAACAGGATCAGCTAGTCAAATAAAGATTTGGCAAGGTGACACTGATGTTACCGGAGTTATTAATCTTCCGGCAACAGGGGGTATGGGCATATGGCGAACATTTACAATTCACGACCTTAATCTGACTTCCGGCTATCAAACACTGAAAATAGAAACCGTTAATGGAGATTTTGACTTCTGCGAATTGCAATTTAAACCTGCCAATAATGAGATAGTAACTAAAACCGATCATTTTGATACTGCATACAGTTCAGACTGGAACTATAGCGATGGAAACTGGGCTATTGTATCCGGACAGGCCGATATAAATGGATTTGGTAAAAAGTGCATGGGAAGTACTGGTTGGACTGATTATACCATTGAAGCAGACGTCACTTATATAAATTCAATGAATGCAGGTATCATTTTCAGAGTAACCAATCCTGCACAGGGAGGTGCCGATGATAATTCTAACTTGGGTACAGATTTCCTTCAGGGTTATTATGTTGGTATTTATAATAACAATGTAAGTCTTGGAAAACATAATTATGGCTGGGCGAATTTGACATCTACGCCTGGCACCTATTCGCTTAATATGGCTTATCACATCAAAATAGTTACTTCGGGTGCAAATATCAAAGTTTACGTCACTGATATGGTCACCCCTAAGATCGACTATACAGATTCAAATCCCTTTATTACTGGGAAAGTTGGTTTGCGCTCCTGCAATGTTCATGTACGTTTCGACAATTTTACAGTAACTACTTCTAGTAATTTAGGAACAGGGATAAAAGATATTTCAAGCAATCTAAATATAAATGAACTTGAAATGTTTCCCAACCCAGTTGGAAATATACTTACTATTAATGCGGCTAAAAAAGCTGTTGCCAAAATATATAATACAGCAGGTCAGTTAATGATTTTTCAATTAATTGAAGGCAATAATAACAGGATAAGCACTTCGCAGTTGACAAAAGGCATATACGTTGTTAAGTTATGTGTTGATGGAATAGATAAATTATTAAAATTAATAAAGGGGTAAGGGATTAATTTTTACAATATTATTCAATATCCATATTTTTGAGAAATATACTAAGTGAGGACTCATTTTACTTAATTCAACCAGACAACAGAACATGTTATAGGACACTTCCGAAAGATCGGAATGTTCCATTTACAGAGAATCATTTTATCTAAAATATATTGTGAAAAGAAACAACTTCTTCCTGGCATTATTCATGCTGATCTCACTCAATTTCAACTTAGTAATTGCTGCAGATAATTATAAACTACATGCTTATGGTGATGCAGATTCAGATGCCGGATTATTAGTCGCAGCAGGTAAGTATTCCGATGCGCCAACAGCACAAAAAGCAATTTATCACAATGATGTGACTACTCCATGGAGAGTAGGAACCTATGAATTTGCAACTCAAAAATTCGTTATCTATACGGAAACAAATGCCAATTGGAACGGCTCACAATGGGGATCAAAAACTGGTATTTGTCCCATCGTTTATGCCGGACAGTCTTTCATGAATAATTCAGCTTTCTCTCCTGTGATTTTCTTTATCGCACCAGATGCTGCCATTTATAAAGTAAGTGCCATTTTTCAATATCAGAGTACTCAGGGAAAAGCAACTGCAGGAGCTTCTCTTTACCAGTTTAAAGCAAAAGGTGGAACAGCTGTCGTGAATATGAATTTCGGTAAAAATTATACGGATCAAAGCCTTCTTGCTTCCGATTTTTATGTAAATTTACATGCAGGAGATACTATTACCTTTAACCAGAACTGTACTTTATGGGGTGATCCATTTTGTGTATGGACTAAATTGCAGGTATTGGGAAATAATAAAGGGTTGGCTTTTACATCTTCTGAAGCAAATGAATCAGGGTTTTATTTTGATAACTATTTAGTAGGGACTGATTTTTCCTTTCTGAATACAAAAATTGCAGATTCTGAAACTCTGATCGGATCAGCCCAACGGGGCATGACTCTCGGTACATATCCTGCTAGTGCGATAACTCTATTTCAAAATGCTATTGTTGCTGCTAAGAATTTTGTGCTAAACCAACCTAATGCAAAGCAGGTCGATATAAATACACAATTAGCAAAATTGAGCACAGCCTACACAACTTTTACGAAAACGTTTAAATCGTCGGTAATAGTAGCGGATAATGGAACTGCAGAATTTAAACTGGCTTCAGGCTTGTATAATATCCGACTTAAAGGAACTGATTTATATCTGACAGCACCTACGGCGAAAGGGAATACGCCCCCAAATAGAGCAGCTTATCAGCCATTGCGGGATGCTAATTTACAAAATTGTCAGAAATGGAATATTCAATTTAACCTGAATTCTGGATTTGAAAATCCACCACGTTATTCATTTGTTTCAGGTATTGATGTTAATACTGATTGGACAGAAGAGAATGCATTTGTTGTTGGTCACTTGGACGAAGCAGGGTATTTGAGAGATAAAAATACAGCTGAGACACAAATTGGTGATGAAGGTTTATACCATAATTTTTCTATCTACTATAATGGAGCTGCTTATGGATTAACTGATGTAGGGTTGAACACTCCATTAAATATATCAGCAACAGTTAGTGGCGAAACTGTAAGCATGAGTTATGAAACTACAGCTCCAATGCAGTTCTTATATGAGTTTATAAGTGCACCTAATTCTACGAATGCCCTGAGTCAAATAGTGGCAAATAATATAAGAATTTTGAATATAGAAAATGGTATACGAATCATTGTAGATAAGGTCGCACCTGTGTCAGTATATAGTTATACAGGTCTGATGATTAAGAATTGTATTGTAAATTCTGATGTCTTTATAGCTCTGACTAAAGGGATTTATATCGTTAAGTCAGAAAATACAATTCAGAAAGTTATAATTAGATAAGGAATCATTTTTATTTAGGTTTTAGTTCTACTTCCATTTCTATTTACGAGGAGAAATCTTGAGATGTTTTTTTGTATTTGTTACTATTTCAAAATATAATGAATAAACGATTTAATAACTTTATATAAATTCAATTAATAATTATCAAAATGAGAAAGATATTACTTGTATTGGGAGTAATCTTAACGTGTTCAATCAATCTCTTTGCACAAACAACTCTGGATTTAAAGAAACCACATACTGAATACCTGCATAAGTTAGTCACTCTGAATTCTGATATAACTGAAGAGAATACTACGATCACAGACTATACCATCAATATGGATTTTGTTCTGAATGATATTGCTGCAGGACCCTGCTTTGGAGCCAAAGATGCCAATAACTTTTTTATGTGGCAAATTAATATTGAAACAGGAAGAGTTAGATTTCGCCCCCACTCATGGCTAAATGGTGGAGGAGTTTGTCATGAGAATAAGGATATCACTACTTTGATCAATATTCAAAAGGGTGTAATCTATCCCCTTAGAATAGAAGTAAAAGGAAATAAAGCTTCTACTTGGATCAATAATATTTTAATAGATTCTGCCAGAATAAATCCAAGAGGTGGGAATTATGGATACGAAAAACTCGGCTTCCGTTCTGCACAAGCAGAAACCAGTAGCACTATTGAATCAGCATCATACGATAATATAAAAGTGATTACAGTTGAAAATGGAGCTGAAAAAACATTATTTTCAGAAGATTTTTCAAATTTGGCAGATTTTGCTTTTACAGGTGGAACTATTGTTGATGGTCGCTTACTTATGAACAAGAGTTTGCTTTCATGGCAACGAATAGCCGGAGCAACCCCTGCAAAATTCACATTGGAAACTGATATGACGATTCTCAGTAAGAATGGGGGAATTCTTTTTGCAGCAAAAGATGTCAACAATATGTATATGTGGTCGATAAGTGCCACGGATCAAGCCTACCCATTTATTCGACGACATATTTTTACTGGAAATAATGTAGTGACCGGAGATATTTCGATTGCTGCTTATTTCTCAAAAACAGATTTAATAGGTAAAGAAAGGCATGTGAAAATTGATGTGGATAACGATGTGATCAAAACTTACATTGATGACATTCTGGTTGATACATACAAAGATACGAGTGGTAGTCTTAAAAGTGGATATGTTGGATTTAGGGCTTTCAACAATAACAGTACAGATGAAGTTGCGTTATATGATAATATAGTTCTTACAGATTATTTGCTAAATAAAACAACAGGTATTGTCGAACCCGTGATTATTTTCTCTGAGAACTTTGAAACTGGTAAAAATCCGTTCGTAGGCGCTGATACTGTAAAAGTAGCAGGCAATAGTAAGCTTAAGATGTCTACTATAGGAAGTGATTTGCGTGTTCTTCAGACTTCGTCTGATGGAAAGCAAATCTATCTTTATCCGGCAACGAATATACCAAATAGTAAAACTGCACCTGCAATTTATAAAGAATCGTATGTTAATGGAGCCTATTTTATGGTTAGCCAGCCTTCAATAACAGCTTTCTTTCCAAAAGCTGAAAATGCAACTAATACGGCAGTTCTTGTAATTCCAGGAGGAGGATATGAAGCGGTAGTTAGTTTCAATGAGGGTTTTGCAACTGCTCAAAAGTTAAGTGAAATTGGTATTACCGCATTTGTTCTCAAATATAGGTTGCCCGATGACCGTATCATGATAGATCGTTCAATTGGTCCCTTACAAGATGCCCAAAGGGCTATTCAGATAATTAGACAACGTGCCGGAGAATGGAATATAGATCCCAATAAAATTGGGGTCATAGGCTTTTCTGCAGGTGGACATCTTGCATCTACTTTGGGAACGCATTTTAATACAATCACCATTGATAACAAGGATAATATCAGTTTACGTCCCGATTTCATGATATTGATGTATCCGGTTATAACAATGGGTAAATATACACACCAAGGATCTAAAAATGCTTTGATTGGTACAAATGCCTTAGTCAATCAGGTTAATTTGTATTCTAATGAAAAACAGGTAACACCCAATACACCTCCTACTTATATTGCACATGCTTATACAGATGATGTTGTACCGATTCAAAACAGCATCAAGTTTGATTCTGCCATGGTTAAAGCAAATGCCATGTGCGAAAAACACATTTTTAGTAGTGGAGGACATGGTTTTGGTTTGACGAGTCCCAATCCAAATGAGAATATGGTAGAGCTTATTCAAGATTGGTTATCAATACATGGATGGCTAAAACAGCTTACAGCAACAAAAAGTATACTTATTGAAAGTATTGTTAACCTAACTGCATTTCCTAATCCATTTGTCGACAATATGTCGGTAAGCTTCAAGCTCCCATACTCAGAACGAAATGTTGTTCTTGAAATTTATGATTCAAAGGGGCAGATGCTTAAAAACACATCTATGAGTAATGTTGACCCAAATGTGATTTATACTCATACATTCAAAACAACTGAATTTAACGAAGGGATATATTTTATAAAATTAACAACTTCTCAAGAGGCAAATGTCGTTAAATTACTAAAAATAAATTGTAGAAAATAGAGATGCTAAATGCTTACTAGTCGTTTAGTCAAAATACTGTTGCATGTTATTTTATATATGCGAATGTAATCAGCATATGAAGTAAATTGTTTTAAAACAGAATTAATATCAATTTAGAAACTACAAAACTAAAATGAAAATCAATTATCCTTCAACTTACAGGTTAAGTACATCTAAGATGTACACAATCTTATTCACGATGTTGTTAATTGTGTTTTCATCTACAAATCTGAAGGCAGCAGAATTTACTGTTGATAAATGGTGTGTAGTTGAGATTTCATTAACTAGTTCTGTATCCTATTCTGATCCATTTCGGGATGTTGATATTATCGCTACGTTTACTGGACCCAGAGGTGAAATAATAAACAGACCGGCATTCTGGGATGGCGGAAATATCTGGAAGATCCGTTTTGCTCCGACGCTTGTCGGAAATTGGACGTATTCGACAACCTGCAGTGATGCAACCAATACCGGACTTCACCTTCAGATTGGAAGTGTTCAGTCGATTGAATATACAGGTGATTTGCCTATTTATCAAAAAGGTTTTATAAAAGTATCATCTAATAAACGGTATATGGTCTATAATGATGAAACGCCGTTCTTTTGGCTTGGAGATACACATTGGCAAATGTCCGATTACGAAAGAGATGATGAGTGCAATTATGGAGATAATTGTGGAAGTCAGTTCAAGCATGTTGTAAAAGACAGAATTGCAAAAGGTTTTACGGTTTACCAAACGTACCCTGATGCAGGTGTTAATGATGGTGGAGGCAATGTACATATTGCCAATTGGTGGTCTACTAAATATAACCGACTTGATCCGGTTGCTTTTCAAAAATATTTTGATCCAAAAATGAAATATCTTGCTGACAATGGCTTTGTAATAGCCTTGGGTTGTGGAG
>Ga0302215_10001191_pt1 | contig 18846 bp, 41 predicted proteins | sample II_Fen_N3_1_FD_194580 | JGI IMG/M metagenome (GOLD analysis project Ga0302215, IMG submission 194580) | Peat permafrost microbial communities from Stordalen Mire near Abisko, Sweden - II_Fen_N3_1 | ecosystem: Environmental > Terrestrial > Soil > Wetlands > Permafrost | place: Sweden: Abisko...
TAGTGTTCTTTCTTGGTTAGTTGACTTGTTTGTAAACCGGGAAATCTTCGCTTATCGCAACACACCATCGCGTTCCTGGACGATAAGACCGTTCGCGCTCGATAGCTTTGACTGTTTTGCGATTGACCTTCGTTACCGTTGCAGTAACGTTATAGTGGCCACCACGACCGTTGCCATTACAGGTGAACTCAAACACATCACCGTCTTTGAGCTCTTTGGCATTAGTGATTCGGATCGAGGTCATTACGCTGCAACCTTGACCAGTTGCTCGCCTGTTTGCTTGATTGTGGTCATCGAAGTGTATCGCGGGTGTTTGTAGTCGATGAACACGAAACATTCAGTAAATCGCGTAACCGTACCTTTGACCAGCTCGCGATAGTTTGGAAGGATGAACACAACCGTATCGCCCACTGCTAACTTGTGAGACATAAAATCAAAGTGTTCGACCATTTGCTTCTCCTGTAATGCGTTTCAATATTCGTATTATACACGAACTACAGGAAAAGTCAACCGATATGGTTAGGAAAGAATGCCTCCGGAGGCCCATCGTGCGCCACCCAGTGATACCCAGTGTGAGGGTTTGCCTATCGCAGGAGCCGAGTTGATTACCCAGGTCCCCGGCTTGGCTTCGTAGGTTGGGATCGTGGCAGAGCTGGTGACTGCGACTTCACCTACGTTGAGCTTCGGTATCGACACTGATCCGTCGACCTCCAGCGTTAGGTTCTCTTTATTGTTCGCAGACAGTACGAGCTGCTGATTGCGCTCGGTGCCAAAAAACGCCACGTTTTGACGCTGTTTCTTCACTAAAACCTGGCATTCTGCGTCCCAAATGTCAAGAACAGCGGCTGGTTCTACGGTGCCTATACCAATGCGCTTGTTTCCTGCAAAAAGGGCGTTTCCGAGTGTGGATTCGCCTTCGACGATGAGCGTCTTGAGATGGCCGAGCTTTTGCAGATTGGATTCTGTGATCGAAGTACCGAGCTGATTCCCTTTGACGATCTCTTTCCCGTCGAGGGTGATTTTTGACAGATTGATGCCGTCGGTCTTGATTTTTGCGAAGACGGTGTCGGCGAATATATCGAACATCTCTTTCGTCATTGCCAAACGTACCAGTCCAGCAGCGCGTTCGCTCACGTCTTTGAAGAAGGGTGAGTCAGGATCGATTTCACCAGTGAGGGTAAGATCGCCGTCTACTGTGAGATCACCTTTGATGTCAGCTGACGCTGCAACAAGACGATTTTCAACGACAGTGGCCTCGTCCATAATGGTCAGAATACAACCAGTGGCTCTGTCCTGGATGCCAGTGGATCCGAATTTTTGAATGATCCCGCCTACGACATTTTCGCCTGATGCGCGGAAGGATGACAGATCAATCGCTGCTCCCGGGATCGACTTATCCGGAAAATTCACCGTCTTGATTGCATTTCCTAGAGTCCGGTCTACGTATTCTCGTAGCATTGCCTGCACATCGACCTGGGCCAATTTTTGCGCGACGTCAGCCTGCACCTGCTTCGTTAGCTGCGCCTTCAGGGAATCTACGATTACAGTCGTCTGTTCTACTGCTGCATCAGATACCGTTTGAGTGACATCGATTGCTGCGGATTTTTTTGTTACTTCGTCCGCCAACTTAGACTTGAGTCCGTCGACTATCGATCCTGCAAGCTCGGTCGTTAAATCCTGGACGAGCTGGTTGACATCGATTTGCGCGATTCGGGCTGTTACGTCCTCAGCAACCTGCCCGGCGATTGATTGTTCTACGTCTCGTATTAGAGTCTTGGCTAATTCTGCTGCTAGATCATTGGTTGTTGGCATCGAGTACCTTTATCTTGGATTCTATGACAGAGTAGAAAGAATCTACCTCTCCGGAGAATCTACCTTTAATGTGTTGCATTGCGTCTAGCGCCGATTCATATCTCCCTGCATTGTACGAATCAATAAACGTCTGATGAAGTCTGCATAGACGTTCTAGGTCTGGCATCTCGCCTAACACTGATTCTGGTTTGACTACGCAATACGCTGTGAGCAATATACCATCAGTATTAAATGTTTCGAGCTCTAAAACTGTGTGCTTAGAGCGTAGCTCGTCAGCTGATTCTTTACCTAGAATGATTTGCATTATTTCTTCTTCGGCGTGATGCCGAGCTGCTTGTAAATATTCTGCACTGCGACTGCTTGGGCGAACGCATCTGCTAGAGCGTTGTGCGCTGACTTGTTACTTGTTTTTGCGGAGTCATCGCCAAGATCCATAATCGTGCGCGAATCGCGAATCTGCCAGAAGTTCCAAGGACACGGTTGTTTCATCTGCTTATACAGATTCTCCAGCATCCCGATGTCGAACAGAATACCTTGAGCCCAGATCTTATCAACACCGACCACGTATTTGTTGATCTGCGCAAGCACGTCAACTAGAGGAAGGCGATCTTCTTCGCTCATTGCTTCTTCGAAGATTGCTGGATCCTGCTTGCCCCACCATTCTAAGGTTGACTCGTCGATAGTACGACCTAATGCAGTTTGCTCGTCAACGTTGATTCGAAAATACAACGGAGTATGCGGCTCTTGCAGATTGTATGGATCAAACTTTACTGCCCCTAGCGTCAAGACCACTGCATCTGGTCCGGTACCTAGAGTTTCCATGTCGATCATAACATGCGTGCTCATAGGGTGGCCTCCAATTTTATTAAAAGTGGAAATCCGGCGTTGCGAGCCATGATTGTTGCTTCGACGCCTTTTTGCTCGGCGAGTTCGTATGGTAGAACGGCAGCAACTGCTGAGCCTTCTTCATGCACTTGCATACACAAGGCATTTGCCGAGTCTTCCGAATGATTGAAAATTGCCATAAGACTGGCTACTACGAATTCCATCGTAGTGACGTTGTCATTCATATAAATGACCGAAAACAGACTTGGCTTTGCAAGGTCAAGCTTCGCTTTGGTTTTTTCTTTAACTGAGGTGTCAGTTGATGCCATGATAGTTCCTGTATAAGTAAGGGGGATTTCTCCCCCTAGATTAGGTGTTACTCGATTGATTTTTCAATCTGTGTTGCTGATCCGATAGCAATCTTTCGAGGTTTTAACTCCTCTGGGACTACTACCTCTAGGTCGATCTCTAACAGTCCGTCGGCATACTTCGCACCGAGAACAACAACGTGTTCAGCTAAGGATAGCACCTTAGTAAACGATTTGCTGCTGATGCCTTTGTAGACGTACTCTTGTTCAACACGATCTTTCTGATAACCAGAAATCGTCAACACATTGTTTTCGACTGCGATGTCGAGCTCGTTTTCCTTAAATCCTGCTACAGCTACTGATATAGTATAGCTGGTATCGCTATGTTTCACAATATCGTGTGGCGGATATTTTTCAGAATTGGCAAGATTGCTTGCAGTGTGGGACAGACGATCAAACATTGTGTCGAAGCCGACAGATGCTCGATGTAAGTTGGCGAATAGTGTTGGTAAATCAACTGTAGATAGACGTACTGAGTTCATGATTTTTCTCCTTTATTAAGCAAGTCATGATGTATGCAGCCCGACAATCGGCACTGCATACACATATTTATACGCTCTTTTAGGGAGATGACAAAATATTTTGGTAATCAATCTGACCAAAAATACTAGAACCAAGACTATTAGAAGAATTTCTTTGGAAGGGTATCGTTGGATACCTTCTTGAGCCAGCGTTTGCGAGCTTGAGCTGCTGCGCGTTTTCTTTTTGTGGTAGGCTTTTCATAAGCCTCACGTTCCTTGAGCTCGATGAGCAGGCCCGAGTCTTGGACCTTATTTTTGAACTTTCGAAGACCAGCTTCGAATCTACCGTCTTGAATGTAGACTGTATTGCCTGGACACATATCCGGTGATGTATTAAACGTTGCCATTATTTTCCTTGGGTTAAGTTGTTGACGAAATAGTCAACGGGTGATTCAATTCGGCGATTTTGTGACATCAGGAAAGTCTTCTCTCCGTAGTGATAAATCTCGCCCGCCTTTGCTGCAAGACGATCCTTGTGTGGACTGTCTTCGTTCTGCACCGTGTTGATGATTGTAGCTGATACTTTGCCCATCACCGCGTGGAGCCATTCACGGTTGTTCATCGCTACGCAATAGACGTAAACCGTGAATACGTCTGCTGCTGTCTTCAGATAGAAAGCAACATTCTCTATTTCAGATTGTGTTGGATCTATCAATAAAACACTGAATACTCGGCCGTCAATGAAGTCGGGCGGAGTGACAATGTTTGAGCACTCTTCGATTGTTTCCATGTTGCCTCTTGTTTGTTTTGTTAGATTACTCAGGATGAGCCCCTAAATACTTTGCTACCTGCTCTTGTTCTAAATCCGACAGATCATCTGCATCGTATTCACCAGTTGACACCTTAGCAATGAGTAATTTTATATACTCTTCCTCATAAGCATACACGTCTACGTTGGCTTTGTCAACTGAAATCCACTTAGAATCATTCCATTTGAACAACCTCGCCGGAGTGTAGTCAATACGTAAGAACATATCGCCTTTGTCTGGATTTGGAGGGAATGCAACACCAAAACTAGCAGCCCGACCTTTTGGTAATGCCGCCAAATTATCTTCCAAACGAGACATGTCTGTGTCGATTTTTTCTGGAATATGCGCGTCAGAATAACCTAACGAATGATCTGCCACCTTACGTGCCACAACACCAGACCTATGATCCTCGCTGAATACGATTGGTTCTGGTAATGAAGCAGTTGCGTCGAATACTAATTCTACTGGTGCTACAACTTCTTGAGTCTCTGGTTCTACTGGTTCTTCTAATTGAGCTTCTAACTCAGCAAACACTTCAGTTGCATCATGCCACTCAGCATCAGCAGAGTCAGCAATCTCAATTCGTTCAGCTAATACCTGCGGAAGGTCGTCTGCTGGTTCGTCAATCTCAGGTAATGGCTCCGGCACTGGTTCTACTGCCTCACCTTCGTATAATTCCCAACGATTCGCATCTAGGACTGATTGGAACTCTTCGCCTAACGGTTCTTGACTGGCGACGATTGTATCGACGGGTGTTGTCACGGTTGCTGCTGCGAGTTGGGCGCGTAACGATTCAATTTCAGCTATGGCAGCGTCAAGCTTTTCTTGCATCTCTCGTTGCACTTGCTGAGATTTCATTGTTGAATGACGGAGTGCTGCTAATGCTCCTTCCCTCGACAGAATCTCTTCTCGAAGCTCTTTTTGCTGTGTGGTTACAGATTCTATCTCTGATAGCACAATCTCAAGCTCGTCTTCTTTCCCCTTAGCCAACGCCTGAGCAAGCTCTAACTGAGTAGCCAAATCATCCAATAACTGCAAATCAGTTTTTGCAGTTGCTAATTCTTGCTCGACGGTCTCTTTGTTTGTTAGCAAGGAATCGTATTCTGCTACTAGAGCTGCCAAATCGTCCTTCAGCGTCTTTTCACGACTTAACGATTCGGTTACTGTTTCCTCTAGCCCGTTAATCATAAAATGTAAATCAGTGACATGGTCTGTCATGTCTGTGACTTGCTGGATTATCCCGCCTAATTCTTTTTCTCTTAGAGCTCGAACCTCAGTTGCTGCGGATAATTGTTTGTTTGTTTCGTCAAGGTTGATAACGGAATTTTCAGCGCAACCATCGCATTCACTAAGCAGACGTTTTTCGAACTCTAACTCACATTGGGCACGAGTTGTTTCTACTGCTTGACTTACTAATTCTGCAATGTGCTCTTCAGTTTTGTGGGAGATTGTCTCTTTCGCTGATGTTAGCTTTGCTGCCTCTTGCACGGCCTCAATCTCTGCTTCGATCTTGTCGTGCTTCTTCTTTCGTCGATCTAACGACGACCAATCCATGGAGGTAGTTGCTGCAAGGAGTAGAACGATTGCTAACGGATCAAAAACTGCAACGATAATCATAATCACCCAACGTACTGCCGCTTCTAAGATTGTTTCGTCGGCTTTATCGCCATAGATGACTGCTGCGATATATCGAATTGGACCAACGTCTGCTACGACTTTTCGTAACTGACTTGCTACTGGTGATCGTTGTTCTTGAAGTTTGACGATTTCTTTCTGCGCTTCGTCGATGTCTTTCTGTAATGCAGAACGTTCTTTTGCTTGTGATTTGCGCAATGCTGCTGCCTTAGTAGCGCCTGTATCTGTTGTTGATCTTGCGAGTAACTGGTCAACTGATCCGTCCATCTGCACCAATGCTTTCTTTGATGAGTCGATGTTGTCACGTTGCGTTTTTATCTTCTCGTCGAATAACGAGACCTGGGCTTGAATGTCGCCGGATGGTACTGCTTGATCTGCGTGTCCTTTTGACAGGAATCCAAAAATGCCCATCGAGGTGATGAACATCAGAATGACCACTGCTAAGGTAAGGTATGATTTAATTTTCCAATCTGCGCGGTGCCAATTATAGTGCAGCCAAACTACTGTTGAAACTTTTCCTAGCTCTAATGCCGCTCCCATGATAATGATAGGGATGACTGCGGCGGAAAATATCGCGGCGAGACCGACGATGCTGAAGTATGCCGAGATGCTCGAAATAATCAAGGCGGAGAGTAGTGTGGTTAATCCTAATATCATAGTGTATTTAGTCCAGGTATAGCGTACAGCTTACGCTTTTCGTTGGGTGTATAGCAACGAAATCGGTAAGATTATTTCCAGGGGCGGCCCTGAGTCGGCGATTTAAGCGAGATGTCGAGGATATGCAGAGGGCGATATCCGACAGTGTCTGTTGTGGCTCGTTTGGTTTGTGCTAAGGCGAGCTTGGCTGCTTTACGCGCTGTCTTGCTGCCGAGATGACTAATACCGTTTTTTGACATGATGATGTCTCCTATACGGTATTTATCACATATCAATCACTTCGGGCAAGAGAGAATGAGGAGTGTTACAATGTTGAAAGCAATGGCGCTAAACGTGATAAGAATGAGTCGAATCACGTCCATGCCGTCAATGTGCCTTTGGTTGTTGCTGATCGACGTATGAGCACTGACGAGTTTTGATTGCGTCGTTGATTGCGTCGTCGAATGGATTGTCAAATACAAATTTCAGATCATTGTATAGTTCTTCGATCTCGTCGTCGGATGCGTTTGCGGCGCTGAGTTGGTCGAACAGTCTGTGTGCCATATATTCCCTTTTACTGTAAGTATTTATTGTACTATAGTCTTGGATTTAACGCAATGATTATTTAAAAGGATGCCGAAACGAGAGCTTGTCAAATCCGTGTTGCGCGATTCGATCCTTATCTGAAATCGTAACCATCTCCGGGGTTTGGCGAGGAATAACCCCACCAACATACATGCTCAACTCTTGCATTGCAGTGAATGGATCCTTCACTTTGACGAATTGAAGCTTCTTCAAAACAGGCAGAAACGAAATAGTCTCGTCGTACAGGTCGACAACGAAGTATGGGACCTTGTTGTCAACAAAAATGTCGCTATGCTTATCGGCGATTGAGTTGCTGATGCCGCGAACCAGCTGATGCATCTGACGGGAATATGTGCGATTCTTGTTTTTCTTTGAGCCGGTTCGCCCGCTCTCGAGATAGTTCGTCGCAAATTTCGGAGTGTTGCAATACATCATCGCAGTAAATTTATCTGATACTGCATCAATGTCGGCATCGTCGGACAGGTAACTGAACTCAGTTACTTCCTTGCCGGAGGAAGTCCACGCCTCGATACTACGCATTTCGTATTCATACGGATCAGGTTTGAACTCAGCTCGGTACATAACCGCAGGATACAGTTTTCCGCAGAACCCAACAATCACGACACGCACCGTAGCAAACGTGATGTTATCGTCGACGCTATCAGGCATGGCGCTCCAGGTCAACGAATACGGAACGCGCTGACCGATTTGACTACGATATCCGTTAGTCAGTCCAGCGTCCTGCAATGATTGTTGAATCTTTCTGACCACAGATTCTGGGCCGGCCGATTCTTCACGCAGAAAGATGAGCGACTCGTCGCGGCCGTATACCAGTGCGGAGTCGTAGTAGTCTTTGATTTTGCTGATTATTCTCATGGTCTTTTATTTATTGAAAATATGCGTGTAACCTTGTATTGCCCGAATTTGCTGATGAACGCATCAGTATCGGGTAGAGCTGCGAGCTCGTCGAACTCGTCGTCGAGTGGCTCCGGAACGAGGTATCGAACCCCGTTGGCGTCAAAGCAAATAGTCAGATTTTCTTCGGTCATCATTAACCCAGGTAGAAATCAACAGCACCGGAATACTGTGGTGCTAAAATCCGCACAACAGTACCGAAGTCGTCAACGGTCTGACGAGCCCGGAACAACGCCGTATAGAACACGTCGTACTCTGTGGCGTCCATCGCCGGCTTAACCTTGGCAACGAGCAGTAAGACCGCGGGGAGCAGCGACCGTCTTGCAGACCTTCATCATCACCGTTTGACCGTTCATCTCGATCGGAACCATCGTGTAATCAGCGGCTTTGGTCTTAGCAGCATTTGCCTTCCTGTTCACTTCGCGCATTTTGGCCATTTTGCAGTTCCTTTGTTGTGTTACGTTTGTAGTTCCAATATGTGTATTATACGCGGATTTGACCAAAAGTCAACCTTTATTTACGCCACGGCGCATTTTCATTGTCGTTTTCTTTAAGGAACACCGATAGCTGATCTCGCTCGTCTTGCGGCAACGAGGTATGCCACACGTAAAAATCCGGAATAGCATTCGGCTCATTTGCCGCAATGCGGAGATACTGCTTCTTCATCATCGCAATCATTTCTTCGTCGGACAGTGTCATGGCTTATCCTTGAACAATACCGAGGCGGCCCAGTCGATCAAACTTGTAGATGATCGACACCATTCGCGTATTTTCATAGACCTTAGCTGCTGCGGCGCGATAGTCGTCGTCGGTCGCGTTGTCGAGCCCGGTCACACGTTTTAGGGCGTTTCGATACTTTCGCTCGCTTCCCGCCTTGATCTTCTGCAGATCGTATTCAATCAGATCTGCTACCATGCTATCCATTACAGAACCATCACCCATCATTTCTCCTCAGTAGTCAACACTGCTATCTTGCCCACAGCAACGTGACGGGCGATCGCCGAAACTCGCCAAAACACCTTCTTCTTGAATTCTTTGCCGTTCTTGTCGCAAAGCACCAGATCGTAAACATGATTATGAACTGGCATATCGCTGACGCCATTGCTTTTGCGGAGGCGGACGATTTTTGTGAACTGCCCGGGCTTGAAGGATTCACCTAACGTGATGCCTTCATAGCCAGTTGTCCAGCAAAGGACTGTGCCGACCGGATATGCAGTTAGTGATTCGAGCCAACGTTTGTAACCGTATAAATCTTCGCTTGCTTTTGGGATCATTGTTTTTCTGCCGTAAATAAGTCAACAAATTCAATACCTGCGGCATAAACAACACCTGCGATCAATGCGACGGCTGCAATCACCGGCAGCACATCGCTAGATTCTGGCATCAACACGCCAGTTGCAACTGATCCAATAATCAAGATCCATGCCAGCTTTTTATGAATACTTTTGGCGAACTTAGTCATTTGCTGCTCCTGTTGTGCGTTTCAATATGTGTATTATACACGGATTACAGGAAAAGTCAACCGATATTTACACCGGATAGCTGACCTGGAGTTCGGTTTGCCCGGTCTCTTTGTCGATCAGGGTCGCCCAGCGTGGCGTGGTATTGTCGCAGCATTGGCGGAATTCTGCTTCGCTGTTGAACTCGAGCGTTGTGGTATTTTTGGACGACTTAAATCTCAGGATAGCGACGAATTTCATTTGTTTCTCCAGGACCAGTTTAGGATTGCCAAGCAGATCGGTTCATACAGCGATGCGCAATCTTCTCGCGAAAGGAAACTGCCATTCTCGGACAGACCGAAATTGCCGATCGTGCTGTTGTGGACTTTGATGTGACGGCCATCAACTGTGACTTCGAAGTTATTGCCGGCAATTTTCGTTACGCTTATCGAACTCATTTGGTTCTCCTTTTACCAGCGCGACGACTCAAGATCAAGCTTTTCTGTTACACGATTTTTTTCATGCTTGCATTTCGTGCATACATCGCAGGAAGTGTCGAATGCCATCTTACCTTCCCAGTATCGGTTACCACGAAAAACATAATTGTGTTCGCACTTTGCAATCTTGCGGGCCTTTGCTGCTGCTTCGGCTTCATTGAGCTCTCTGCTCAGTGCATTAGCAACGGTGTACGCTGCGAGCATTTCGGCTTTGATTACTTTGACTGATCGCATTTGTAACTCCTGTAACGTCTTATCCAATACAGCGATTATACGCTGATTGCAGGAAAAGTCAAGAGAATTCTGCAATAGAATCAAAGTAGTCAGCTACTCTCTTCTGAAGCGTCGTATAGAAATCGCGTATTTCGTGCAGTGCTTGAACGGGATCTACTGACGATGACCGAAAAAATATACCGAAACCATGCTCCCTGCTCCATTGCAGTAATTCTGCGTCAGTCGGTCGGACTAGTGCTAACGACATGATGTCTCCCAAGACATTATTTATCATGCTTCTTATATCTGTATTATACAGACACTATGGCGAAAGTCAACCAGTTTCTATATTCTTTTTCTACGATAGTTCTTGACTTTTCGCCATGTATCGCGTATAATCATGGTATTAGAAGTGTAGGAAAAGCAATGATACACATAAAGAATACAGCACGAGATTTACTACGGTTAGGGTTCACCGGGTATAGGTTTATTGGTAACCCGACTTATGCCGCTCAGTGGATTGAGGAACGGTTTAATCCGGACGACTACTGGCAACTAGAGGGGATCACCATCTTTGTTCGGAACCTAACCGCAGAAACTATGTTGCGTCTAGCGTTCCATGATCGGATCCTAGACACTGTTGTGATGCAGCGTAATGGTCAACTAAAAGTGAAGGAGAACAGAATTGTGTGAATGCTATCAAATTGGTGGCCCATGGATTGACTTCGATCCGAGCTGTCCAGAACACGGCCACGATGCGCAACGCCGAGAGCGGGAAGCCGAGGAAGAACGTAAAGCAGCCGCTGACCGCGAAGCTGATCTCGACGCCCGTATCGAACGCCTCGAACGATTGATCGACGAACAAGCAGAACGCATTGCAAATCTCGAAGATGACAACCGCGAACACAGGGGCGACATTCTTAGCTTGACCCGCCAAGTTGACTACCTAGACAGCGATGTTCGGACCATTGAACGCCAAGTCAACTCCGACTAATATGGACGACACAGAACGAAATATTTTTGACATACTACGCAAGCCGGTGTGGATGACGCAGGTACGAATCTTACTTACAACCGAGAATCCTGATCCGCCCGATCATATCAGTAACCGAGTAAAATCAATCAAGCTTATACGGCAAGAACTAAGTATTGGGTTGTTTGAGGCAAAGGGTGTGATGGATAAGGTACTCTTGTTGCTGTCTCCAGACAAAATCGGGCCCGAAACAATGCAGTCCGCCAGACTAAATGATCGGCTTTGTGATCTAGCTAAACAAATCGCAGCATAACCTAAGGAAAAGAAATGATAATTTACAAATACCCTCTCGTAATAACCGACACGCAAACCGTTCATCTACCGTACAACGCAAAAATTCTTACTGCGCAAATGCAGGGCGAGGATTTGCGACTGTGGGCATTGGTCGACGAGCTCGAAAATCTATCCCAACCTGTCAAAATCGCAATCTACGGCACAGGCAATCCTATCGAGGGTGATGCCGGCACCTATATCTCCACTGTCCAACTGCAAGGTGGTGGCCTGATTTTTCACGTGTTCGAGAAGGCTGTATCGGATCTGCTATGACAAAAATTGACCAAGCAATAGAATACGTCAAAATGGAACTCGGTTTCGTAAAAGACCCAATTGGGTATCAAGAGGCCGAGTATTACGTTAGCTGCCGAGCAAAAGAAGACATCCTCGAGGATGTTTTGTATCGGCTTGAGCAAATCAAGAAAGGAAAATAACATGGACCTCAATACCTCTGCATTTGTGGGTGAATTCACGCTGCGTGGAATCCGTCGAAGCAATGATCGAATTCAGTCCGACATTGAACCCGGGGCGTATCTCGATGAGTGGCCAGCAGAGTTCGAATTCAACGGTCGCACTTACACGCTGATCGAAATCAATTCGTCGTTCCCTGGTGGCAGAGAAGAGGCTCACTATGTCTGACACTGTAAAAGTCATTGAGGTCGAATGGACCTGGCGTGATCGCTGGTCTGGCCCAGAAAACAATGGGTACACCTATCACTGGAATACGGCAATCGCGAAAAAATATATCGCCGATTACTGGGATTCGATGCCCGATTCGGTTCAAGAAGAATACAACAGTCCCGGAATCCTATGCATAGTTGACGTAAACCCTGTCTTTGCGCTGTTAGTTGAAGGCAAAGGCACCGTCAAAACCAATGAGAAGATGGCATGAGTTATCTAGAAAAAGCATTGGCTTGGCTCGACTATGTCTACGTTGCTATTGGGTATGTCGTTCTGAAAGCAATTCTCAAGCCGTTTTTGAAATACTCCGAAACCGCCCGAGGCGTTGACGAGTATTGGACTGTCTTGATGGGCAACACGAAGAAGCCCGAGTAGCACTCTTGATTAACCACAACCTAAGGAAGTAAAAATGGAACTCGAAATTACCGCAACACGCACAGAACCAATGCCGAAAGAACTGAAGAAATGGATCAAAGGATTCTGTCAAGGCAAAGAACATGTCGTAGTTGCCCATCGGATGGCCCACTCTAAAGAGCATCTGGGCAACGTGACTCTTGAGGAGTCGTTAAACTTGATCCGTTATAGTGAGTTGTTTCAGGCGTATGTTGGCGAAGGAGAAATGCACAATCCAGCACGACAAGAGCTCGTCAAGAAATACGTTGCTGACTGCGTTAAAAAGATCGTCCTCGCAAAATTCGACAAAGCGTATTACTGCGGCGACTAATCACAGGCAGCATTAGCAAATTCGGATAAATATATGAATGCGATCAAACGAATTCATAACTGAAGGGCGTCGTGGCCTTAACAACACGAACCACATAATCTACTGTCTCAAAAACAAGGTCACCGGCGATATTTACGTCGGTGTCACCTTGGCAGGTAAGGATCCAGACCACTCACTCAAAGTTCGATGGCAGAAGCACGTCCGACGTGCGCTAACAGAAAAACGTCAGTGGACCTTATGTATCGCTATCCGTAAATACAAGCCAGAGAACTTCGAGACTAGCATCTTAGAAAAAGTCAAAGGCAAACTCAACGCGCACCGTCGGGAACACGAGATCATCTCCGAACTCAAGCCGAAGCTGAATGTTGCGCACTATGAATCGAAAGACAAATGAAAACCATTCTAGTCATCGACGATGCCGAAGTAATCCAACTCATCACTAAATCTGTTCTCGGGCACGACTTCCACATGGTCGAAGCTACTGATTCGGATACTGGATTGATGTTAGCACAAAATATTGTACCAGACTTGATCCTTCTTGACATTATGATGCCTGGAAATTTTGACGGTCTAGAATTGCTAGACATTATCAAATCTGATGCTACCCTATCCCACATCCCTGTCATACTAATGACCGGGCACGACTTCAACGGAATTGCATCAGCAATACGACATGGTGCTGTATCGTATTTCACAAAGCCGTTTAGTGTCTATCAACTAGCAGTTGCTGTCAAGGAAGCATTAGCATGAGACTAACAGACATACATCCACAGTTCGTGCTAGTTATGGGCGGCGCTGGATCAGGTAAAAATTACTTCATCGAACACCACCCAACGCTGTCACATTACACATTAATAGATGTCGACGCAATAAAGGGCAAAATGGGGCTCGATCTTGCTATGAAATCCATAAAACCGTCTATGATTGCGGCGTTTGACTCCAAAAAAGACGTCGCACATCCTACCACTGGCGCACATCTTAAAGGGCAGCAAAACAAGATCGCGATTGCAAAGCAATATGGTTACACGGTGACCCTAATTCTTATCGACACTCCAATCGAGCAGGCTATAGAGCAGGTCAGAAAACGTCGTCGTGAAGGCGGGCATGATGTTGGGTTGGAGAAGATTGTTGAGACAAACAAAAAGGCTCGAGAAAATTTTAATCTTCTCAAGCCCTTAGTTGATTCTGCTTTGATAGTTTAGTGCAACGTGTGAATCATCACTGAATCTGGATCAGCAATCCCAAACGCCTTAAAAATTTCCCTTACTTTTTCTGGTACCTCGAAGTAATCTAACGGCATGAATACTGATTTTAGTTCGCCGTCTGGACCCAAAACAAATCCATAGTCTTCATTGGTGATTTCATCATCAAACATTTCCACTCTTGCGTCATCGTCTTGCTCGTATTCGGGTGCATCATTGTTCTTAGACATTTGGTGTACCTCCTAGTTAATACCGCATTAGTATTTATGATTACACCGGTAATGAACTCAGCTGAATGTAGTAGTCTACTGTAAGCTTGACTAATTGGTTGACTATAGAATGTTCGGCTCCGAACGCGTTCTTATAGGCTTTATACATCGCAGTCTGTGACATATATTTGCTGTTAAGTTTTGGTGGCCGATGTTTTAGGTAGATCTCAACTGCAATAGAATAGGCATACGCATCGATCTCGTCCGGATTACCTAAATAATTCTGGTCGTTCTGCATGTGTTCGTCATCGTTCCCGCTAACAAACATCGTAGATCCAATGTCAAAATCGCGAGCTCGATATTGCCGTTGATGGACAATCTCGTGCCCACTGCATTCGATAAGATCAATACAAACCTGTGGCCAATCTATATCGGCAATCTTGATCGTTTTCTGATCCGGATTGTATGTGACGTAAATAGTGATCGATTTAGCGCCTGCTTCGTCATCGTGCGGATCATACAATCCGCCGATAATAATCTGATCGAGATCAACATTGCTGTCTCTGGTGGTGCTAACTCTCGAATCAACATTGCCTATTAGGCTACGAATAAATCTAGTAAGTTCGCTCGGGGTAAATTCTGTATCTTTAACTTCTTCCCCGAGCGACTTCATACTTTCGTAAATCTGAATCAGTGTCACAATGTGCCTTTATAAAATGCAGCTATCTTTCGGCGTAAAACAAATGGCCGTCGATTTGAGCGACAAACTTGAGCCGTTTAGCCCATGCCGGCTTAATATACGAGGCATGAAACGATGTTGCTCCTTCAATGATGTCGATCATTTTACCGTTGTTAGCAAGTAATTCGTTGGCTGCGCGTAGGCTTTGTATCCAGTTAGCACTATTCTTCACTACTGGAGGGCGTTTGCTACAGGTCCACGAAAACTGGCATACTGCGGTTTGCGTACTTTGACTACCTTCGTAAATCACCCCGCATATCGTTCTAGGATAGCTCGGTGATTTTAATCGGTTCAATACAACTTGACCTACTGCTATTTTGCCTACGTAGCTTTGGCTCCCAGCCTCGTAATAAATGTTATCAGCCATACACTGAAGATCATTTTTCGGGATCGGGACCGGTGTAGTATCTTCCTGTAACGCAAACGTCGGCTCTACTGTAGATTTAAACAGCCAAGCTGATGCTGCCTCGGCGGCACTTGGGTCTAATGGAGACTCGTCTCCCTCGGTAGCGTGGGCGGTGCCAATTACTGACAATGACTCAATTATTTGAGACACAGTTTCTAGCTTCTCGGTTACGTACGGTAACATCGAGTTTTGAATGTTAAGAAGTCGGGCTAATGAGTGATCAACTGTTGCAGTTATTTTGGAGTATAACTGTTCGGTATTACCGAAACTAAGAATAGCAACAAGGCTTAATGTTAACCATACAAAAACTGCGAATGACGACTTACTCGGGAAAAGATTATTTTCCATCGATTGGTTCTCCTTTCAGCAATTACAGATTTTAATGTCTGTTAGTTATTTATCACTCCAGTTAATGAAGCAATAACTAAATATTACAGGTTGTAAAGGAGTATGTCAAATCGTTTGGCTAAATTCGGTTATGGTACGAGGAACGGTGGTAACCCCTGGCCCTTCGGTCCAGTGCTATGGGTGTAAGGTTCTGCTCCAGTTAAGGTGCACATGATCCTCGTGGCCTGGCTTTGTGGCTTCCCGTTGTAGGAGATATGAACCCAGGTTGAGTTATGCTTCTCGTAGATGGTCTGAGAGAACGGCAGATTATTACTGATGATCCACTTAAACATCTCTTGATCCCGTGCTGCAGATCCAGTGGAAATATCTGCCGCGCAACCCAATCCGTGGTCAGTGTTCCCCATACCGCCAGATACTGTTCTGAACCCGCTGTTGAGCTTGTTGGTAGACAGAATATTGAATCCTGCTGCCATGATCGGATCTAAAATTTCTAAGCAGAGTGCTGACCAGTTACATGCTATCTTGTTTGCAGTTAGCCCACGTTGATCGACTGGGATCTGTTGCGCGTGAGACAGCTTGAAATATTTGCTGACCTGAATCTGCATCTCGTTCGTTGTGATCGTTGCTGGAAACTTGCTACAGCTAACGTATTCTGTCGGATTAGGTGCAGGAGTATTAGGTGCATCAGTGGCTTTCGGCATATAGGTTGCATCTGCTGCTACAACTGCTTTCTGCCCCTCTTCTGTGTTTTCGTACACTGGTGCACCGCCTATCGATAACACTCCAGGCGCGATTACTGCGAAGCTTGGGAATGGGCCGTTTCCGATGAAGACTGTTGGAGACCCTGTTACGATTACATCACTGTCTGAATCGGTGTCACCCATTCTAGCTGCTTGTGGCATATTATTCCTTAGAGTGAGGTAGGGTGGGCCATTTCTGACTTAACCGCTTCGATAGCACCTGTTGCTTTTAAGGCAACCACTGATGCAGCTCTACCCAATGATGCGTTTGACCCGATGTTTCCGAACAACTCGTGAAGGGTTGCGTCAATTTGAAGCAATGCATTAACTATTGCCTGGGCATCTGCTGAAATAATTGTTGGTTCCGTTGGCATAATGTTATCCTAAGATGATTCCAGGTTTGCGTACAGTTTCGATTCCGGTTGTCAACTTGCGATAGTGATCAGCAACTTGCTCTGCGGATAGGTTATCTAACACCACCTGGCGTTTCGATAATCTAAAAGTTTGCCCCGGCACAACCGACATCATTGGAGGTGCAAATTGAATTCCTCCTTCTCGTAGAGGTACTACGAGCAATGGCTGGTCGATTACCCATTGCTCTCCGTCGTCGTGTTCCATCTTTGCTACAATTTCTTCGCCGTTGATCAGCTTAAATGATACTATCGATCCTGCTTCGTAAAATACTTTTTCCAATTTATTTCCTCTTATTTAGGGTTATACCACATGCCAGTGAATGGCATCAATAAACTACTTTCGTTTACTAGATTTTGTTCCGGATAATGATCACGCCGTTCTAGTATCCAACAATAGCGATGCAAGTCTGGGCTACTGTCATCGGGATATACATTGATATCAGTAACCCTAGGGTCAGCAATGCGCTCTGTCTTAGTATCAAAAATCATCGGCTGCAAGCCTAATGCAGGCAGAGTCTTAGTCCATAGTTTCCTTCCGGCCCAAGTTTGCTCTAGGTCACTTTGCAGCGACTTATTCAACTTCTCTTTAACGTACTTATACAACTTACCTGCCAGCTGTTGGCCTTTATACGGGTCATACGTTGCTATATTCTTAGATTGCCAGACTTTGCCGTTAATCCTGCTACGAAAACCTGCATATGCTGCTATTTTTCTATCGTCGTCAGTTAAAATCAAAACACGATCATGCCCTTCTTCGAGATAGTTCAACATAAAATTGCGGTCAAACATCCCCATCGGATTAGACGCAATTCTATGTTGTTCAGCAAGAGAATACGGAAATTCATTGTCTCCCACCATTTCGATCTCGTTGATTTTCATTTTAGATATAACCTTAAATTCAGTCTTAACCACACTATCCGCCCCCACAAGCATAAATACTTATGCGAACAAGGATATTATATGAATATTTATCAGCATACTAACCCCGATAAAAATAACACGCCATTCACTTACTTGATAGGCTGGTCAGCCCTCAATAAATGGTACTACGGTTGTCGGTATCGCAAAGGATGCCATCCTACAGACTTGTGGACGACTTACTTCACAAGCTCCGACGAAGTAAAACAATTTCGTAGAGAGCACGGTGAGCCAGATGTTATTCAGGTTCGACATGTTTTCTCGGCTAATCAGCAAGCCAAACTATGGGAGTCACGAGTCCAAACTGCTATCCCTCGCACATCAAGAATCCATTGGCTCAACAAAAAGTTTGGTGACACGTTTGCTAATGTTGTAGATGGGTTTACTGGCAAAAAGAAATCTGCAAAATCTAAACTCCGCCAAAAAGAAACTATGATGCAAAAGTACGGCGTAGAAAACGGCGGCCAAACTGAAAAATCTAAAGCTACTGCTAAGGCACGAATGTTGTCACCAGCAAATCCGTCATACCACCAAACCAACGCGACGAAGAAAAAAATATCAGAAACTAACCTAACCAACATGGCGAATATGACTGCCGATGAACGGTCAGCTAAGTTCGGATCTTGCGGTGAAAAGAATCCGTTCTTTGGCAAGCATCATTCTCCTGAACTACTCGCAGAGATGCAAATCAAAAAATCAGCCGCCTGGGCTAAAAATAAAAGCTGTTGGATGCATACCCCGACAGGAGAGAATATTCGCGTTCATTCTATAGACGTTGAAACTGCTATAGCATCAGGATGTAAAAAGGGGTATGCTCCGGGAACACACCCCAATAATACACGAAACTACTCTAAAAAATCAATCTAAAGAGCAGGCGCCTCCTGCACATGCGGCCTCCATCGTATGAGCTGTCAAATCAGTCCCTTCGATAACCTGAGTCAGATCGATGTCATGCAAATTTTGCA
>Ga0302215_10001192_pt1 | contig 18837 bp, 9 predicted proteins | sample II_Fen_N3_1_FD_194580 | JGI IMG/M metagenome (GOLD analysis project Ga0302215, IMG submission 194580) | Peat permafrost microbial communities from Stordalen Mire near Abisko, Sweden - II_Fen_N3_1 | ecosystem: Environmental > Terrestrial > Soil > Wetlands > Permafrost | place: Sweden: Abisko...
CACTAGTGTTACCTACACGGCAACACCTACTAATGGTGGCACAAGTCCTACATATCAATGGTCGGTGAATGGAGTTGATGTGTCAGGAGCTACAAGTACAACATATAGCTATATTCCAGCAAATGGAGATATTGTGAAGTGTAAAATGACATCGAGTTCAAGTTGTTTGACTGGATCTAATCCTGTGTATTCAAGTGTCACGATGATTGTAAATCCTGCTGTCAAGAATTATTGGGTGGGAACAAATAGTACTGACTGGGGAACAGCATCAAACTGGTCAGCTGGTTACGTGCCAGGTGATAATGATGAAGTCGAATTTGCTGCGACTGCAAATAGTTATGGGTCTAATGCTAAAAGAAATTTGGTGTTGGATATTGACAGAAGGGTTAGCCGTTTGACAAATCAAAGTTCATTGCCAATTAGACAATTAATAATTCCGGCTGCCAGAGGGCTAACGGTGAGTGATACAATTAAAATACCAGCAACTTATCCTGATTCATCCCGAATTTATATTCAAACTGATGCAACAGGTAGTCAACAAAATGGTACCTTGATATTTCATAATAAAGGAAAGGTATATGCATTTGTAGAAATGTATGCAAGAGGCTCTTATAATGCGACAGGAGCGACCTATAGTACTGTAACATATCATTATACCTGGCAATATTTTGGAATTCCGGTGGCAACAGCAACAGCTAATCCAACATTCTATGGATCGTATGTAAGAAGTTGGTATGAGCCGGGCACAAATATGACTAACCATTGGAAATATTTGACTAATGACTCTATATTAAAACCATTTTGGGGTTATGAATTAACTCAAACAACTCCAAAAGTAATCGTTTTTAACGGTCAACTCTTAAATTCAGACTGGACGTCAACTATACTTGCAACTTCGTCAGGAGTACCTTTCCCGGGTCAGTATATTTTTGCTAATCCGTATACTGCCGCTATTAATATGCAGGACTTTATAACAACTAATCTTCCTTATGATACAGATGGATCTGTTTATTTATATAGTACAGGTTCTTATGCTAATTGGGGTAATAACGGAACTGGCAGTACTGATGGAACAAGTCCCGGGCAATATCAAGTTTGTACAATGGCAGGTGGTGGAGCTACTCAAATATCTTCCATGCAAGCTTTGTTGATGCAAACAACTACAAGTTTACTACCAACAACCAAAGTTGTATTTCATTACAGTGATGTAGAAAAGAATAATATTTTGCAACGAGCGAAAGGAACTGTCAATAAACAACCGTCATCACTTATGACAAATATAAAGATCGATGTTAATGGTGCACATTTTAATGATAAAATGTGGTTGTTCTCAGATTCTACTTTTACATCTTCATATGATAAGGGTTGGGATGGACGTAAACTCTTTGGTATAGCATTTGCACCGCAAATATTTGCTATAGAAGAAGATGGTCCATATCAGATAAGTTGTAAGAAAAGTATCAATAATACTATAATTGGTTTTCAACGCGGTTTGGATACAGAATATACTTTGACATTTACAAATTCAAATACTGATAAAGATTATAAAAGTATTTATTTGTTGGATTCTGTTGCAAATAAAATTATTGATATTACTAATAGTGGTACACAGTACTCTTTTTCAGTAGATTCTATTGGAACTTATAATAATCGATTTAAGATTATTACAAGTAAAGTTGAAACAAATCCATCTCAAAATAACAAGCTAACAATATTTAATGCTTCCGGTAAGTTTTATGTAGATAACAAGAGTAATGAGATTGGTGAATTTTCTTTATTTGATTTAGCAGGTAGGACTGTGAGAAGTAATACATTTGCTGCTAATAGTGTTACAGAGGTTGGAAGTGTAAAACAAAACGGTATTTATATAGGTCGTGCATCAATTAGTGCAGAGAAAAAAACAGAACGATTTATGTTAAATAAACAATAGTGCAAAAAAGGCAAAAAAACATATTGATTTTTGTTTTGACATTAGCAGGTTTGTTAGTGGCAATGCTCTATTCGCCTATAGGTAGCCCAACTGATTATTCATCGCTGTATTATTACTCTACGAATCCCGGTGTTCAGTTTCAGGGAGGAATAGCAAATGCTCCAACTTCGAATAATTATGTTGATAATAATGAACCAGAATTAATACTCCCATTACAAGAAACTACTCAGAAATCAATTGCAAAAGCTAATATTTCAACATCAGTAAATTCAGAACAGAATTTAAATTCTACCAGTCAAATAAACTCAACAGGTATTACAAAAAATCAGGCTAATTCAACAATGAGTGGCGGCGCTTTATCTGTAAGTGGTACTACTTCTCGCACCGGTACAAACGCAAGTACTGCGATAACTCAGCAGGGTTATGGATTTACATCACTTTCAACAGATCTTACAGCTAATAATACAACTACAAAGCAAAACACATTATCTGGTGCTGGTGGTGGAGGGACTGACCCGGGTGGTGATCCGACCGGACCTCCTATTCCTGTAGGAGATGGCTGGATCTTTTTGATGTTCTTAGCAGGAGGTTATGTATTTATAAAAAGGCTGTTTTTCAAATAGCTCTTTATGATATTTTGAAAGCGTTATTAGTATTTTACTGATAACGCTTTTTTCGTGTGTGTATCCCAGTTTGTTATTATACCCTATTATACTTTGAAAGACTAATGCTATAATTGAAATGATAGAACTTAATATTACATCAGTCCCATATAAATTTTCAGAAGCTTATAATTTTCAAGGAATGTAAATATACCGGAAAAAAAGATCGAAACCTTAGTAGAATGATGTAACACCACCAGATACAACCTTATTTTTTGTATTATTATTAAGTTTTGATTAGTTGCCTGGATATATTCTTCTGTCGAACTCACCTTAATTAAGTTTTAATCCCAATTACCTCAAAAGCTGATTTGTGTATAAGTAATTTGTCAATATATGTCAGAAGTGTAGTTCTGTGTTTTTTTGCGACTTGGACTTTATTTAAATTATATAATATATACTATGAGATTCTGTAGAGTTGTAATTGTAATTATTCCGATAATTCAGTTATAATTTAGTGATAAAACATTAAATACTGGATTATGACGTTAAATACAATCCGAAAACATTAAATAACATTAAATATATTTTCTGTACGTTAAAGAACATTAAATCTATTTGACTCATTTGGCAAAAAAGATAATTCGTATGAATTATCTTTTTTGCGTTACTAACAAACTGTCTATTTCCGTTGTGGAAAAATGTACTACAGTTGCTTCGTATTAAAAATAGATGTTAGCAGTCATAAATCTATTCAACTATTGTAATTCAGTCATTTAATAGAATATTCCTGTAAACAAGAATTTACACACCCGATAGTAGTATTTACTCTTTTTAGTACGAACTGTAAATAATACTACAGAAGTTGATATATGTACTACAAAGTGCAGTATATCAGAGTAATAATAATAATCACATATATTTGCAACGTAATCATTACACAATGATTCAGAATAAAAACTATCTGTTTACACAACTTCTAAAGATTATTATTATGAAAACATCTACTTTTAAAACAGTAATTGTAATGTTAGCAACTTTGCTATTCGTTGCACACCTTTTTGGACAACAATTGCCAGGTATACGTATCGATGTTCAGGGATCTCGTTATTCAGATCAAGTATGGTTTTTTCATAATTCTTCATGTACTCGAGGCTTTGATAAAGGTTGGGATGCGCTTGATCCTGATAGAGCAAATGAAAATCAATTAGCACCAGAGATACTTGGAATGGAGGATAACCAGGAGTTTCATATTGATGTTGTTCCGGATTTGAATGAAACCTATATTGGATTCAAAGCTGGTGAAGATACAGTTTATACTATGACTTTTACTAATCAAAATCTACAATTAATTTATGATCAACTTTCACTTGTTGACCTTGTTGAAAATAAAACTATAGATGTATTCAATACTGGAGCTCAATATACATTTACTGCACATAGGACAGTTGGCCTTGAAAAAAGATTTAAATTATTAGCAACAAAATTTTATGTTGCTCCGGTAACTCCACCTGCGCCAACCGACACCATTGCAGTAGTTCCGACTCCTTCTGATACTATTCCTCCACTTCCTTATACTGATAACGATAGTATTTCGGCTGATACTACTTCAATAGACACTACTGTTATTGACACTGTTGGTGGCTCTAGCCAAGGAAGTCAAACAGTAAAATCACTTCCAAATCAAATGGATTCACACGATATGAAAGTAAGAGTATACAGTGTAAACAGAACCATATACATAAACAACACCGATAAGACAAGTGGAGCGTTAAGTTTCTATAATGCTCAAACAGGTAAAGTTGTAAAGAATTTCAGATATGCAGCACAAACTACTACTTCTATGCAATTTGATGGTCCTGCCGGTATTTATATTATGAATGGAACTACAGGAAAAGGTCAAATTTCAGGCAAACTATTAATACAATAGATTTAAATGTGATAAGGTTGGTTTTTTATTAGCAAAATGCAGAGACGTGATGTCTCTGCATTTTTTTGTTACCCCTATATCCCCTAAAGTAAAGGGGACTTGAAGTTACAACTGATTTGTATATTTGTTTTTCTACAATTACGACATTATTACTTTCGTGTCACCTACACAACCTGAGTTCGAAATAAGGAAATTCGTAAATTATTCATATTCAGTCTTTCTAATAAGGTTAGATGTTGTACGGCGTCTGTATTGCTACTAAGGTCAAGATTCTGTTTGTTAACTCTCACGATCTTAGTAGCTAAAGCAATAAGAGCCTGCATAACCTTATTTTCTTACTTCCAGTGAGTAGGTTTATTTTACAATACACACTTATTCCGAACTCAACTTAATATTTAAAGTTTGTATAATATAAAGCACTGTAAAACCAAATCATTTTATCCGCTCACAAAGTACTAACGCATACTTAAGGTTTTTTCCGGTTTGCATTCCAGGCAGTAAATCTCTCGAAAGAAATGGGTATATTTGCAGGCTTATTAAGAAACTGTTTTAAAAATAAACGTTAACTCATAATTATAACTAGTTTATAGCAAAATAGAACTTCAAATGCTTTTCCGAGCAATAAACTATCTTATTGTTTTTCATTCTTTTTTGTCTATTTGCACTTTTATTTTTCTCAAATAGCCCGCTATTTCTCAAAAAACAAAGTCACAACTAGCCTAAAAAATAATTGGAAAACAATTTAAGATTTATTTTAAAACAATTTCTTAAATTAAATGAGAATGAAGAAACCAATACTACTAATAGCACTCATACTGATGACAGTAACTAAAAATATTGCACAAGAAAACCTGACTTATCAAACACCTCCGGCAAGTATACTTCAATTAGCCGATTACGAACGTGCCCCGTGGGTAACAATTGATACGAAGAAAGAATATATGTTGCTTACTTATCGAAGCACCTATAAAAGCCTCGAAGATTTGAATCAGCAAGAGATGAGCATGGGTGGATTGCGCATTAATCCAATAACAAACATTGCTTCGGCTACGAACTACATCAATAATCTGAAAGTACGTAAAGTTGTTGATAAAGAGCCAGTACAGATAAAAGGGCTACCTACAAATCCACGGATTACCTTTGTAACCTGGTCGCCCGACGAGCAAAAGATTGCTTTTACAAATACTACGGCTAATGGGGTAGAACTTTGGGTGCTTAATATAGCTTCTGCTCAGGCTACGCAGTTGACGGAACCGGTTGTGAATGCCAATTTGGGTAACCCAATCAATTGGAATCGTGAGAGTAAAAAAATACTAGTGAGGTTGCTCCCCAAAAACCGTTCATCTCTGATTGATTCAAAACAGGAAATGCCTGTAGGGCCAACGGTGTCGGTAAGTGATGGGTCGAAATCGCAAAACAGAACGTATCCCGATTTGCTGAAAAACAGGACTGATGAGACTAACTTTGTGACCTTAGCAGCTTCGGAATTATTCCTGGTTGATTTGAATGGGAATGCAGAACTATTCAAACCGGCCGATATGTATGTGACGGAAGCATTTTCCCCTAATGGAAATCTTGTATTGCTGACTACTTTGCATAAGCCATTTTCGTATGTTGTACCCTTGAATCGTTTCCCAATGACTTCGGTTGTGTGTGATATGAAAGGTAGTGTTGTAAAAACAGTAAACGAAGTTCCGCTTTCGGAAGTATTGCCAAAGGGATTTATGGCTGTACGCACCGGGAAAAGACAAATAAACTGGCGTGCTGATAAACCGGCTACACTGTTTTATGTAGAGGCATTGGATGGTGGTGATCCGAAAACCACCGTTGAATATCGAGATGCAATTTACCTATGGGATGCGCCATTTACAGGCAACCCAACTTTGCTGAATAAAACGATTCAACGGTATTCGAATATACTGTGGGGCAATGCAACCGTAGCTGTTGTTGAAGACGAATGGTACGATACACGTAATGAAAAAACATATTTGATAAATCCATCAAAACCGGGTGAGCCTGCAAAAGTAATTGCCGACAGGAACTATCAGGATGTGTATTCCGACCCCGGCCATTTTGAGTTAAGGAAAAATGAATTCGACAAATATGTATTGGCAATTGAGAATAACAACCTTTACAGGGTTGGAGATGGCCATACACCGAAAGGTCAATTCCCGTTTATTGATGAATTTAGTCTGGAAACATTGAAACCAACGCGTTTATATCAATCTACGTACACCGATAAAATGGAGGAGATATTTGATATTGATGATTTCAAAAAAGGCGAGGTGCTTGTGCGCATCCAGTCTAAAAACGAATTTCCAAACTATTATTTCCGTAATTTCCGCAAGAAAAATGTGTTGACTCAGGTTACTCATTTCCCGAATCCGTTCGAAAGCATCAAAGATGTGTATAAAGAGCTGATTAAGTATAAACGTGCAGATGGTGTTGAATTATCAGGTACACTTTATTTGCCTGCAGGGTATGACCGTAGCAAGAAAGAAAAATTGCCCTTGCTTATTTGGGCATATCCGGCCGAGTACAAAGACAAAAACAGTGCAGGACAAACAACAGCCAACCCGAGTGAATTTACTTACCCTTATTATGGTTCGTTCGTGTACTGGGTAACGCGGGGTTATGCTGTGCTCGACGATGCTGCATTCCCTATTATTGGTGAAGGCAAAACGGAACCAAACGATAATTTTATTGAGCAATTGGTGGCAAATGCAAAGGCGGCTATTGATGCTGTAGATTCGTTGGGCTATATCAATCGGAAGAAAGTGGCTGTAGGTGGACATTCGTACGGTGCATTTATGACTGCTAACCTGTTAACTCATTCTGACTTGTTTGCCTGTGGTATTGCCCGAAGTGGTGCTTATAATCGTACGTTAACACCTTTTGGTTTTCAGAGCGAACAACGCAATTATTGGGATGCGCCCGAAGTATATAATGCCATGTCGCCTTTTATGACTGCCGATAAAATGAAAACGCCTATATTGCTTGTGCATGGTGAAGCTGATAATAACCCCGGAACTTTTACCTTACAGACAGAGCGTTATTTTCAGGCATTAAAAGGCTTAGGAGCTCCTGCACGCATGGTAATTCTGCCCAAAGAGCAACATAGCTATGTAGCGCGGGAAAATATATTACACTTGCTTTGGGAACAGGATCGGTTTCTGGAGAAATACCTGAAATAGATGCATGATTTTAATTCATTTTGGGGTAAAATTCATTTGGGTTTTATAAATACCAACGAGTTGACGGGCAAAATTCATTAATGTATTTTAACCAACGACTTGTTGATGTGCCGAATATTTAATGTATTTTCACGAATGACGCGTTGGTACTTCTGAATTCTAATTGATATTTTAACCAACAACGAGTTGATCTTCAAAATTACAATTAGAATTCTTATGAAAAAATCGTTGGTAGTAATAAAAATCAATTGAAATTTATAAGTTTAACTGGTTGAATAAACAAATAGTGATTATAATGTCCCCGAATAATTGAATCTGTTCTGGGACTTCTTTTTGATTTAAAGTAATAGAGGTATCATTTGTAATATATACTACACTTATTCAGATATTTAACGAGAAAATAATACAATATTATTATTTGAGTTTTATATTTGTAGAATGATTTTTTTCCGTTGATTTGACTAAAATTTGCAATATTGAAACTGTTTCGAATATTCACCAAATAAAATCAAATGTTATGAAAAGAATTTTACTACTTAGTTTGCTGATTTCTTTTATTACTGTAAACCAGCTAAAATCACAGGGCGTTATTGCGCTTACTACCCCAAGTGGTCAAACCACCATGTACAATCTTTTTGAGACAGCACTTAGTAATGCTAACAATGGAGATTTTATTTATCTTCCGGGAGGAACATTCAATTTAAGTTCACCAATTAAAAAAGGGGTCAATATTATCGGGGTTGGACATTATCCCGACTCTACTGTTTACACAAATCGTACTATTATTGAAGGCGATTTGAATATTGGTGCAGGTGCCAGCAATGCACTTGTCGAAGGACTTTATGTCGTTGGTAATATCAATTTCAGACCTAACGAAAGAACAGACAATGTGGTTATAAGAAGATGTAATGTTACTCATCTTTCGATAGGAACCAGCTGGTCGAGAAACGACACAGCACGTTGTTATACACCGGTTATTATTCATAATGTTATTCGAGGAAATGTAGCATTCCCCGAAGCCTATGGTTTTACACTGAAAGGTAACATTATAAATGGTCAGGCTCAAACCTGTATTTATCATGGAGGATCGATTGAAAATAACTTGTTCTTAGCTGTTGGAGATTATGCAACATTATCGGATTTGAGGAATGTAACGTTTAAGAATAATATTTTCATGAATACCAAGATTCTCGGTTATCAGGGATATGGTTGTTATGGCTATGATGGTGCTTGTGGAAGCTTTAATTGTACTTTCTTGAATAACCTGTTTGTAGGAAAGGATACTACATTGAATGTTTTTGCAATTGCACCAGTAAGAGTTGGGAATATTTATCAGGTTAATCCAACTTCGGTATTTGTAAGGCAATCTGGTATATCGTTCGATTATTCTCAGGATTACAATCAAATTTCCACCAGCCCGGGCAAGGCTGCCGGTGACGATGGAACTGAGGTAGGAATTTACGGTAGTACTAATCCGTACAAAAAGAGTGCTGTTCCGGTAAATCCGCATATTTCGTTTAAAGATATACCTGCTTCCACACTTCCAAACGGAAGTATTCAATTGAAGATAAAAGTTAGTGCGCAGGATAAATAATATTTTTTAATTATGAAAAATATTATTATTCAACTCATTTTATTTTGTTGCATGATACCGACTGTACTTGCACAAAATAAAATCAAGCAGTACGAGTACTGGCTTGACAATGATTATGCGGGGAGGCAAATTGTGAGTATTACTCCCACGGCAAGTTATGAACTAACTGCTTTGCCTGCCAATGCTTTGATAAAGGCAGGTTTGCACAGACTCAATATCCGGTTTTTGGATACCAACAACAAGTATAGTGCTGTTGTAACTCAATACGTTGAAGGATTTACAGTTAATCCGCAAATTACCGCCTATGAATATTGGTTTGATGATGCCTATAATGCAAAAATGCTTGTCACGCTGACGTCGTCTTCTGTGATAAACCTGAAGACCGTGGATGCTACATCTGTAGCCAATGGAATACATACGTTAAATATCCGTTTTCAGGATCATGCATCTAAGTGGAGTGCGGTTCAGACTGCCAAAATCCATAAATCTGCTGGAGCAACGGTGCTTGTAAATGCTATTTCGGGCTATCGGTATTGGTTCGACACTGATTTTGGAAACAGTGTTTATAAAAGTTTGAATTCGCCTGTTGGCGTGCTCAAATCTATGGAAACACTTGATTTAAGCGGCTTTCCAACCGGAAACAACCATGTATTGAATATTCAGTTTAAAGATGCACTGGGTATGTGGAGTGCCGTTCAAAGTACCAAATTGTATAATTACGGTCCGGGAAGCATTCTGAATAATGCTGTTGCTAGCTATCGGTATTGGGTTGACTCTGATTTTGCCAACGCAGTTTATAAAACTGTGAATCCTTCACTGGCATTTGTTAGTGTCGACGAAAGTATTGATTTGAGTGCATTTAAAGGGAATAACCGTATGCTAAACATACAGTTCAAAGATGCATTGGGTATGTGGAGTTCGGTAGTTACCGATACTGTAAGTGTGCCATTGAATGCCGGATTGGCAAATTTGGAATATGCTGATGCTGTTCAGGTTTATCCAAACCCTACTAAAGGCCGATTGACTATTTCTACCAATGGCACACTAAATACTGTCCATATGTCCATTACAAATACCTTAGGTAAAATAGTTTATTTGCAGCAATATGATAATTTTACTGATTACAATCTCAATCTTTCAAATCTGTCGCCGGGAGTTTATTTTATTCGCCTGGTTGATAGCGATAACAACAAAGCTGTTACACGAAAAATTATACTTCAAAACTAAAAATAAAGCCACGAATGAACTGAATCATTCGTGGCTTTAAGTATAAATTTTGCATTTAACTACAGGCTTTCTCCAAAATCAGCTTTAAATTTAGCCATCAACTTCTGAGGCCAGTCGCTGGTTGGTTCCAGTCCACCCATAAAGAAACGCAATACCGGTGGTTCATATACAAAACGTAATCCACCTATCAGTTCACGATTGTCGTACAACCAGTTCATTCGGTCTTCCACATATTTTATTTGCGATAAGGTAAATACACGGCGCGGCACAGCCAACCTTAATAATTCCATATCGGCATAGGTTTCGTTGCCTTCTTCGTCGCGTTGGTTAGAGATAGAACCACGTTCCATACCACGAATTCCGGAAATCAAAAATAACGCTGCTGCTAATGCTCCGGCCGGATATTCGGTTTGTGGAATGTGTGCACAAACCTGCATAGCATCCACGTGAGCACCTAACACTCCGGCAGGTTTAATCATTGGAACACCTTTAGCGTCCAACGAATCAACCAGGTATTTAATAAAACTTGGACTTTGGCAAATCATGGTTTCATCCAGTGTTTCGTAAAGCCCAACGGCCATGGCTTCAATTTCGCGAATGGAAATACCACCGTAAGTAGTAAAACCTTCGTAAAGTGGCACCAATGCTTCCAGTTCTTTGATAATTTCAGGACGATCGGTACACATACCACCACCACGGGAAGAACTGATTTTACGGGCAGAGAAATAGCATAAATCGGCTAATGAAGTCATAGCATGGATAACTGTTTTCATATCCGAACCTTTGAATTCTTCTTCGCGGAGCAATACCAGATAAGCATTTTCGCCCAATAAGCTACAGTCGAGAACAAGACGAATGCCAAATTTGTCGGCTATAGCACGTACGTCGCGTAAGTTTTGAACCGAGAATGGTTGCCCACCAATAAGGTTAGTAGAGGCTTCCATGCGTATAAACGGAATGTTTGAAGCTCCATGACGTTTGATAACCTCTTCCAGCTTTTCAATGTTCATGTTTCCTTTAAAAGGATGGTCGGAATTAATCACATAAGCTTCAGGGTAAAGCAGCTCAACAATCTGTCCGCCTTTGTCGGTTATGTGCGCCATTGCAGTGGTGAAGTGATAATTCATTGGCACAAGGCTACCCTTTTTTACATAAGCTAATGCAATGATATTTTCGGCAGCTCGTCCTTGGTGAACAGGCAATAAATACTTTTTGCCTAATACGTCTTGTACGGCTTTTTCGAGGCGATAGAAACTTTGTGAACCGGCGTAAGCATCGTCGCCCTGCATCATGGCAGCCAGTTGGTTGTCGCTCATGGCATTTGTGCCCGAGTCGGTAAGCATGTCGAGGAAAACGTCTTTGGTGCTTAAGCGGAATGTGTTGAATCCACCTTCGTAAAGTGCTTCAAGTCGGCGCTCAATAGGCACTAAGTTTAATTTTTGTACAATGCGTACTTTGTGAAGTTCCAACGGGATATTTTCACCGCTGTAAAATTTAATTTCTTGCATAATGTGAGTAATTTTAATGTATGAGATTTATTTTGACTGTTTGTGTCCAAGAAATGAGTATGTTTCGGTTAGCAAACATACCAATTATTGATAGAATAAATGTACCAATAAATTCGAATGACAAAGATAGAAATATTTTAATAAAAACAACATGTTTCAAATAAAATGGAAGTCATAGGTGCTTGAATTGTTGAAATAATAAGTAAATACTCTTGTATTATTATAGTTTATAGTTTTTGTCGGTTTGCAAGTTTTAAGGGTAAATGTGCTGATTGTATTTAATTGCCATTTTGTAAATGCAAATGCCTGCTTATTTATATTCGGAATCACATAAATCAATAATGAAGATAGTCTAAAAAAGGGGTATCATATAAGTCAAAAATTCCACTGATAAACGTCATTTTTTGCACACATAAAATGAAACAAAGCTTTATTTTTGTTGCAGAAAATCTATAATCATTAAACAATCTAATACATGAAAAAACAATGAAAGAAGCAATTAAATTTAAAAAGCTATTTTTCAACCGTTTTGCACTTTTAATTATCGGAACATTGTTTGCTTTCGGTAGTATTAGCGCGCAGGTTAAAGCAGTTTCAGGTGTAGTAAAAGACGCATCAGGTGAAACTATTATCGGTGCATCGGTTCAGGTGAAAGGTACAAAAATTGCTACAATTACCGACATTAATGGAGCCTATAAAATTACAGCGCCTACAGACGGAAAGGTACTTGTGTTTACGTATGTAGGCATGGACAAGAAAGAGCTTTCTATTACAGGTAATGTAATTAATGTAACTCTTCAGGCGTCAGACAAAACGCTTGACGAAGTTGTTGTTATTGGATATGGTACACAAAAGAAAAGAGATTTGACCGGTTCAGTGTCATCGGTTGGTGAAAAAGAACTCAGAGATATACCGGTAGCAACCATCTCAGAAGCATTAACAGGGAAAATGCCCGGTGTGCAGGTTACTACAACAGAGGGTTCTCCAGATGCCGAAATTAAAATCCGTGTTCGTGGTGGTGGGTCCATTACTCAAAGCAATTCGCCACTTTATGTGGTGGATGGATTTGTAAGAGATGATATCAAGGATATCTCACCCAACGAAATTATTGAATGTACCGTTTTAAAAGATGCAGCATCTACAGCTATTTATGGTTCGCGTGGTGCTAACGGTGTAATTATTCTTACTACTAAATCTGGTAGTCAGGGAAAATTGTCGGTGACATATAACGGCTATGCCGGTTTTAAAAATGTGTCTAAATACCTCGGTGTTTTAACTCCTTCTCAGTTTGCACAGAAACAATACGAAAGAGCTGTTTGGAATAACTCTGTAAGCTCGGATTACGAAGCCTATTTCGGTAGTTATGGGGATATAAATCTTTATAACTTCGTGAATCCAACCAATTGGCAAAAAGAAACTTTTGGAAGAACAGGTACTACACAGAATCACAATGTATCTGTTTCTGGTGGTTCAAAGGATATAAAATATACAGCAAGTTACAGCCATATGGATGATAAAGCAATTATGATCCAGTCTGGATACCGCCGAGATAATGTAAGTGCAAAAGTGAATATCACCCCGGTCTCATGGATCAAAGTGGACTTGTCGGGACGTTATGCAGGCACTGTTGTGAATGGTTCGGGTGCCAACGACCAAAGTGGTACTGAAAAATCAACTTCCGATTCTCGTGTAAAGAATGCAGTCGTTTATCATCCAATTCCCTTGAAGAATCTTGTTCTACAGGATGATAATATCGATGCTTCTTCCGCATCTCTTTATTCGCCGGTTCAGACAACCGCCGATAACGATCGTTATCAGAATACTAAAGATTACAACGTAAATGCAGGAATAGCTGTTAATTTGGCAAAAGATCTTGTCTTTAAAACAAATCTCGGTTACACTAAAACGAGTAAAATTGACAATCGCTTTTTTGGTCTTTCATCGTATTATGTGTTGAATGGTGGAGCAAAAAAATACCTGGATTCAATTACGAATAAGTATTCTGCTGCTCCAACTACCTACATGTATGTTTATGATAATAGTGCTTTGCAAAATACCAACACATTAAGTTATAAAAAAGATAATATATTTCCGGAACATAATATATCAGTTTTGCTAGGGGAAGAAAGCAGTAACAAAACTTCCAGCTATGTATTTAATGATCATGAAGCTTATCAACCAGACTATACATCTAACCAGGCTTGGAATAATGTTCAGGATGCCCAGTACAAATATACAGTTCCTTTTCAATATCCTGACGAACGAATGTTATCTTTTTTTGGTCGAATAAATTATGATATCAAGGAACGTTATTTGTTTGCAGCCACTTTCCGCGCAGATGGTTCAAGCAAATTTTCCACAGCAAATCGTTGGGGGTATTTCCCATCGGCATCAGTTGGTTGGAGAATTTCTGAAGAACCGTTTATGAAAGACGCACAAAGCTGGTTGTCAAACTTAAAGCTAAGGGGAAGTTTAGGTCAGTCGGGAAATAACCGAATTGATAATTCAGCTTTTCTTCGCGTATTTTCCACCCAATCGAATAACTACCTGCCAAATTCAATGAATACTCCGTTTCTGGCGGTAGGATCTTCATTGGCTAACCCCGATTTGAAGTGGGAAACTACAACTACACGTGGTGGTGGACTTGATTTTGGCTTCTTTAAAAACCGTTTGAATGGTTCTATTGACTTGTACTCAAATACCACAAGCGATGTGTTGATGCAAATGGTAACTCCAGGTACTGGTTATGTCAATCAATGGCAAAATGTGGGACAAACATCCAACAAGGGTGCAGAGCTAAATGTCAATGCTATACTTGTACAAACGAAAGATTTTAATCTTTCAATAGGATTTAATATCAGTGCCAATGTGAACAATGTGGATAATCTGGGCTATCTGTCAAGCTATCCGTTTAATGAAGGTTGGACAAGTATGAGTGAAGGATCAAACAGTTATATCGTTACTCCCGGAAAACCAGTAGGACTTATTTATGGCTATGTAAATGATGGCAAATATGCTGCAGATGATTTCACCTTCAATGGCTCGAAATGGGTTATGAATGCATCAAAATTTCTTGCTGCAGATGTAATTGGTTACGATGCAAATAATATGCCCCTTTATAATTACAAGGATGCTAATGGTAATTTATACGTGGATAATTCAACGATTGATGGTCTTAGTTTTGGTCCGGGTGCTATGAAACTGAAAGACCTCAACGGTGATGGTAAGATTACCGATGCCGATCGCAAAGTAATAGGTAATACTAATCCAAAACATTATGGTTCATTTAATGTAAATGCTTCTTACAAAGGCTTTGACCTGAGTACAACCATGAACTGGGTATATGGTAATAATATCTACAACGCGAATAAAATTGAACTTACTTCACTGTACTACAAAGATCGTAATATGCTTGGTATGACTGCAAGCTCCTATACTCAAATAGACTGGACAACTGGTAATCGTGTTATTGATCCTGTACAATTGGAAGCTATGAACGCAAACTCAACCATGTGGGCTGCACCTACCGGAAGATATGCTGTAACTTCATGGGCAATTGAAGATGGTTCATTTCTCCGTATGACCAACCTGACACTCGGTTATACGTTGCCAGGTAAACTAACCAAGAAATTCTACATCCAGAAGCTAAGAGTTTATGCAACAGGCTATAATCTGTTCTGTTTGACTAACTACAGCGGTTACGATCCTGAAGTAGACACCAGACGATCCACTCCGGCTACACCGGGTGTTGATTATTCAGCCTATCCCAAAAGTACTTCTTATAATTTTGGTCTAAACATAACCTTCTAAAAAATCATACTATAATGAAAAAACAGATATTTTATTTAGTTGTATTGACTGTAGTCGTCTTATTCTCTTCATGTAGCGATTTTTTGACAGTGTCAAGTAACTCCTATTTGAGTGATGATCAAGTTTACAGTAACTCTGACTCCACGAAGAAAGCAATTACTTCTATTTATGAAGTTTTTGGGGAAAATAACTCGTATCGTAATAGATTGTGGTTACAAATGGGGTTAAATACCGATATTGAATACCGATCGGGTTGGTCATCAGGAGCTCAACTCTCGTCAACCAAATCTGATGATTATATTGCTTTGTATAACTCTTTGGGTTCAAAATCAGCTATCCCCGATGGATACAGTAATAGTGATGGAGCAAACCCATGGAGCTTGCTATATAAAGGAATCGAACGAGCCAACCTGGCTATTGCAGGGATTCGCACATACGGTAGTCCAGCGTCAGGAAACGATATGGGGCATTATCTGGGTGAAGCACTGGCTTTAAGAGCGTTCTTTTATTATGATTTGGTTAAATGGTGGGGCGATGTTCCAGCGCGTTTTACACCTGTAAATGCGAAGGCTATTTTTGTACCAAAGTCATCGCGTGATACAATTTACAATCAAATAATTAAGGATCTTCAGGAAGCTAGTACTCTACTTTATGCACCGGGTACAACACTGACCAATACAACCAAACGTTTCAGCAGCAATGCCGCGAATGGTTTATTAGCACGGATCTGTTTGTCAGCTGCTGGATATTCCATGCGTTCTGATGCCTCTGGTGCTGCTAATATCACAAATCAAACCATTTCCGAAAGCCGACGCACCGAACTTTATACCATTGCCAGAGAAGCATGCCGTACTATTATCGCCAGTGGTCATTATCAACTGGATCCAAGTTTTAAAAATATTTTCTATCAGCAATGTCAGGATGTTGAAACACACGGACGTGAAGCTATTCTGCAAATACCTTACAACATGGGATTAAGAGGTCGTATGGTTTACAACCTTGGTTTGCCACGCGTTGCTGATGGCGTTTGGGTATCGGGATCTGCATCAAGTGTGGGTGGACAGTTCAGGGTAATGCCAAGTTTCTTTTATGATTATAAGGTGGCAGATACTCGTCGCGATGTAACAGTAGTACCTTATAAACTTGCAAAAAGTACTACCGTTACGGGTGTAATGGAGCAAACATTATCTTCAGGTGTAAATGGCTTTAATATTGCTAAATGGCGTGCTGAATGGGTGAAAACGCCAATTACAGGGACTGATGACGGGGTTTCACCTATAGTGTTACGCTACGCAGATGTGTTATTGATGTTTGCCGAGGCAGACTTGAATTTAGGAGGAACAGAAGGTGCGAATTACTTTAATATGGTTCGTCGTCGCGCATTTAATCAGCCAATTAATGGTGCATCGCCTTATGATTTGCCGTTGACACTGAACAATATACAACAGGAAAGAGCCTTTGAATTTTGTGGTGAAAATATTCGCAAATACGATCTGGAACGTTGGGGAATCCTTAAATCATCCATTGATCAGGCTGAAGCGAATCTTGCGGCTTTACGGGATGGTACTGGAAATTATGCCACTGTTCCTGCTACTATTTATTATAAATGGCTTGTTCCAGCTAATCCTGTTACAACAGGTGAAAGAGAATTGGTTATTTACGGATTGAATCCTGGAGAAACCGATGACAAAACAGTTACAGATGCTTCGGGAGGTTGGACTAAGAAAACATGGACGCAAGGTACTACGACCTTCACTGTTACCACGACGAATCCGGATGGAACCACCTCCACTACTACCAATTCAGAATACTATTTGAGCAATGGATTTATTGGAAATATGTATTTCCAAAATCCAGATAAATATCAGCTGTTGCCGATTATGCATCAGATTGTTACTACAAGCAATGGTGCTTTGTATAATGACTATGGTTATGACAACTAACTTAGGTGAACCTTATAATAAACGATTAAAATTCAGAAGAATGAAAAAAACATATAAAATATCAATCATGGCATTGCTGGCGTTGATATGTACATTGGGAATTTTCAATTCCTGTACAGACCAACAAGAATTGCTCAAATTGCCGTACTTGTTTCGTCCCATCAATTTTGCAGCTACCATGAACAGTACCACTGTTACCATCAATTGGGCAAAGGTAGATAGTGCAGTATCGTATACTCTGGAAGTGAGTAATGATAGTGTAAATTATTCTAATCCTGTAATTCAATTAACTACCACTGCAACTTCATATGTAAAAGAACTTGCCGGTAATACTAAGTTCTGGGCTCGTTTAAAAGCTAATGCAGCAGATTCATTAAAGAATTCGAAGTATAATGCCATTACGTTTACCACTCCGAAGGAAAATATATTTCTGGGTTTTGGTACCAGCATTAATACGAATCAGCTCTATAGTGCTTATATGACCGGTTTCGATTCGCTGGATGTAAAATGGCGTCCGAATGCAAACGTCACTCACTTAATTATGACGGCAACAGATGGAACGCGTGACTCAGTGGCTATTTCGCCATCTGAACTTGCTAGTGGTGAGAAACTAGTAGGATCGTTGTTTAACTCTAACTGGAAAGTTGAGGTTTATAATGGTAAAATTCTAAGAGGAACAACTTACGGAATTGTTGAAGGAGATATTTTACTTAATGCAGGAGACAATCTTGCTACTGCTTTATCTACAGCCACTGCTGGCAAAGTGATTCTTTTGCGAGGTGGTTTAAGTTATGAGTTAGGAACAGGTTCTTCTACGATAAGTACTAATATCAAGTTAAGAGGTCTTTCTCCAAAGAACCGTCCGGTAGTAAGTCTCGCTGCTGCTGCTCCCGCAACCGCTAATATGTTTACACTGGGAACTTCTTCAATGAGTTATATTAAAATGGAGAATATTGATTTTACAGGTTATTGTGCAAATAATAACGCAGGAACAAAAATCCAATATATGTTCAATAATGGAACGGCAGCTACTGTTTCGAATTTGTCATTTACAAACTGTAAATTAAGAAACTTTGGAAATACAACCTTCAGATTGAAG
>Ga0302215_10001193_pt1 | contig 18834 bp, 12 predicted proteins | sample II_Fen_N3_1_FD_194580 | JGI IMG/M metagenome (GOLD analysis project Ga0302215, IMG submission 194580) | Peat permafrost microbial communities from Stordalen Mire near Abisko, Sweden - II_Fen_N3_1 | ecosystem: Environmental > Terrestrial > Soil > Wetlands > Permafrost | place: Sweden: Abisko...
ATTACCGGCAAAGGAACCATCGATGGACAAGGTAGTCCGTGGTGGCCTTATGCCAAAACAAAAGATGCTAAGCGCCCCAGAATGATAGTGCTTCGCGATTGTGATAAAATTTTATTAGAAAATATTAAGTTGACAAATTCGCCAATGTTTCATATTGCTATTGGTGGCAAAACAACTAATGTTACTGTAAGTGGAGTTATTGTACGGGCTCCTGCCTCAGACGACCCAGTAAATCCAAGTCACAATACCGATGCTTGCAATGTTACCGGAAAGAAAATATTGATTAAAAACTGTGATATCAGTACCGGCGACGACGATTACACTTGTGGCGGAGGAACTTCTGATGTACTGATAACTAATTGTAAATACGGTTATGGACATGGCGTATCTATTGGCAGTCCTACAAGTGGTGGCGTTTCTAATATTACTGTTGAAAATTGCACTTTTACAAATACTGAATGTGGAATTCGCCTGAAATCGGATCGCGACCGGGGAGGTTTGGTACAAAACCTGACTTACCGAAATCTTAAAATGACTAAAGTAGGAATTCCAATACTGATTTATGCTGCATATAACGCAAAGGAACGTGATTACAGGAACCTACAAAAAATAACTCCTGAAATCGCCTCATCGTATCCATCGGCACCTATTGCCGAAAAAACACCGATATTTCAAAATATCACTTTCAGCAATATTACTGCCACAACACAAAGTGGGAAACGCGCGGGATTGATATGGGGATTGCCGGAAGCACCAGTAAGTAATGTATTATTGCAAAACGTGTACATTCAGGCCGAAAATCCATTTGGTATATTTTTTTCAAAAAATGTTCGATTGGAAAATTGCCATATCCGAACTAAGTTTGAAACAAATGCACTTGCAGTCACCAATGCAAATGTCACAATTGATGGCAAAGAAGTAAAATAAGTCATTTAAAAATACAATTTACAGAAAGCCGTTTGAATTTTACTCTTCAAACGGCTTTCTGTATGTACAACCGTTCTGCCACTCACTGCAGCCATAAGAGGTTTTGCCTTTTAGCAGTTTTCCTTTTCCACACAAAGGGCATGCATCTCCTTCAATCGAAGGTTTTAAGACTACCTCACCGGGACGACGATTATCACTTTTGACATTAAAAACAACTTCGGTCACCATGGCTTTCAATTCGTCCAGAAAATCCTTGGCTTTGTATTCACCTTTTTCAACCTGTCGAAGCTTTTTCTCCCACAAACCAGTCAATTCAGCCGATTTCAGCAAGTCTTCCTGAATCATTTGAATCAACTCGACACCTGTATTGGTGGCAATCATATTTTTCTTCTCGCGACGAATGTAGTCACGCTTAAAAAGCGTTTCGATAATAGCTGCACGGGTTGACGGACGACCAATCCCATTTTCTTTCAACGCATCACGCAGTTCATCATTATCAACCAATTTTCCGGCTGTTTCCATAGCTCGTAGCAAAGTAGCCTCGGTGTAAGGCTTTGGTGGTGAAGTCCATTTTTCGGCGAGTGTAGGCTCGTGAGGACCACTTTCGCCTTTTTCAAAAATAGGCAACGTCCACTCCTCTTCTTCATCTCCCTCTTTATCTTCGGCAACTGCTTTTACAAAAACCACACGCCAACCCTGATCCAAGATCTGTTTACCATTTACCTTGAATTCCACTTTTTCTACTTCGCCCAACACAGTGGTTGTCGAAATCTTACATTCGGGATAAAAATTGGCTATAAACCGTCGTGCCACCAGATCAAACACACGTTTTTCGGTGTCGGTTAGAGCAGCGGGGTGAACACCTGTAGGAATAATAGCATGGTGATCGGTAACTTTCGCATTATCAAAGACCTTCTTTGTTTTGGGTAATTTACCAGCCAACAAAGGCTTTGTAAGAGTTTCGTAATCTTTAATTCCTTTCAAAATATCAGGAATCTTAGGGTAAATATCATCGCTCAGGTAAGTGGTATCAACACGCGGATAAGTAGTAATTTTCTTTTCGTAGAGACTTTGAATAATCTTCAATGTATCATCAGCCGAATAGCCAAACTTTTTGTTGCACTCCACCTGAAGCGAAGTCAGGTCAAAAAGTCGTGGAGCCGATTCGGTTCCTTTTTTAGTGGTAATGTCTGTTACAAAAAAATCCGCTGTACGAACTGTATCCAGAAAATTTGTTCCTTCTTCTACACTTGAAAAACGACCTTTCGAAGCCGAAAAAACGGTATTTCGGTAAACTGTTTTCAATTCCCAATAAGCTTCGGGCTTGAAATTTTCAATTTCCAATTGGCGATTTACAATCAGCGCCAAAGTGGGCGTTTGCACACGTCCGATTGAAAGCACCTGCCGATTTTTTCCATATTTTAGCGTGTAAAGTCGGGTAGCATTCATTCCCAGCAGCCAATCGCCAATAGCACGCGAAAGACCGGCTTCGTAAAGTGACTGGAACTGACTTTGGTCTTTCAGTTTTGAAAAACCTTCACGGATAGCTTCTTCGGTCAACGACGAAATCCACAACCGTTTTACCGGACACTTGCACATAGCTTTTTGCATCACCCAGCGCTGAATCAATTCTCCTTCCTGGCCAGCATCACCACAGTTCACCACTTCATCGGCATTTGCCATAAGTGTTTCTATCACTTTGAACTGTTTTTGGATGCCACTGTCGTTCATCACTTTTATACCAAACCGCTGTGGAATCATAGGTAAATGGCTCAATGCCCAAGCCTTCCACTCAGGAGCATACTCATGTGGCTCAAGCAGCCCGCACAAATGCCCGAATGTCCAGGTTACCTGATATCCGTTTCCCTCTATATAACCATCTTTTCGGGTTTTTGCTCCGAGAACTTCAGCAATATCACGCGCCACACTGGGCTTTTCAGCAATGCAAACAATCATATTTATAGTTGGTTAGAGACTTGTGCGTACATTCGTACATTTAAATTCCATTTTTTGTATTTCACACAAAAGTACAGAAAAACTTTGATTAGAAATAGAGCATTGAATCCGGAATTCAAACTCAGAGCAAACAAAAAAATACAATTATAGAGTTAATCTATTCAGTTATAACAATTATGAATTGTAGATTATACACTCAAAATTGCTTAAAATGTTTATCTTTGTACTCGAAAGCAAACCCTATGGTATGGGTAGAATAAGGTAGAATAATAAACGTTTGAAAATTTAGTTACATGTTTAAAAATCAACAAATTGCAAAAGACATTTTTTATGTTGGCGTAAACGATCGACAGAAGCACAAATTTGAAAATATGCTTCCACTCCCAAACGGAGTTTCATACAATGCTTATCTATTGGTAGATGAAAAAACGGCATTAATTGACACAGTTGACATCTCATTCGGCGACATTTTCATTGAAAAAATACAATCTCAACTACAAGGCAGGCCACTTGATTACCTCATTATAAACCACATGGAGCCTGACCATTCTGGCTCAATCAAACTAATTCGGAAGTATTACCCCGAAATGGTTATTATCGGCAACAACAAAACCCTAAGCATGGTGGAAGGGTATTATGGTGTTTCGGACAATATGCTTGAAATAGCAGATGGCGAAATTCTTTCATTGGGAGCTCACCAACTTCAATTTCATTTTACACCTATGGTCCACTGGCCTGAAACCATGATGACATACGATTTGAACGAAGGCGTATTGTTTTCTGGCGATGCATTTGGTTGTTTTGGGACATTAGATGGTACTGTTCTGGACTCAGAAATGAACATTGATAAGTATTGGGACGAAATGATCCGTTATTATGCCAATATTGTAGGCAAATATGGCAATCCGGTTCAAAAAGCATTAAAAAAACTAACACCACTCGATCTTAAAGTAATTTGTAGTACTCACGGACCTGTTTGGAAAGAATATATTTCAGAAGTAGTAGATATGTACGACCAAATGAGCCGTTACCATGCTCAAGACGGCGTAGTGATTGTTTATGGATCAATGTATGGAAATACCGAGCTTATGGCCGAAACAGTTGCACAAGGTTTGGCCGAATCAGGTGTTCAGAATATTATTATTCACAATGTTTCCAAATCAGATTCTTCAATTATCATTCGAGACGTTTTCAAATACAAAGGACTGATTGTAGGTAGTCCAACTTATTGCAACGAATTATACCCTGAAGTTGAATCGCTATTACGCAAGATAGAAATTCGTGGCGTAAAAAACCATGTATTTGGTTGCTTTGGTTCATTCACATGGGCGAGCGCGGCAGTAAAGCGCCTGACCACATTTGTTGAAACCATGAAATGGACTTCAGCCGAACTAAATGTTGACGAAAAACAAGGGTTGAAAACGGTAAACTACGACGCTTGCCTTGAACTTGGACGCCAAGTAGCTACATTGATGAAAAATCATGTGGATGATGCACCGCATTGCGTGTAAACAAAGGTAAGAGATAAGTGGCAAGGGGGAAGTAAAAGAACAATTTCGCGCAGTTAGTCGTTAAATTACAATTCACAAATAAAAAACTTCATGGAAGAGCTAACACTTATTACACCATCGTTTTTATTTTCGGCCGTCTCGCTCATTTTATTGGCTTATACAAACAGGTTTTTGTCGTACGCACAACTTGTGCGAACGCTCAAGGATAGATACATGATTGACCATTCAGCGGTTACTCATGCGCAAATAATGAATTTGCGCAAACGACTTTACCTCACCAAAAACATGCAACTTTTTGGAGTAGCTAGTTTGCTTTTGTGCGTGGCAACAATGTTCCTTATCTACATTGGATTGCATGTTGTGTCGGCATACGTTTTTGGGATTGCACTGCTTTCGCTCATTATTTCATTGGGACTCTCGGTTTGGGAAATTCAAATTTTGGCAAAATCACTCGAGATATACTTAGGAAAAATGGAAGATAAAGCTTTTGGAACTGAAGAATAACAACGACTTAGGACTTAAAAAACATGAATAACGGATTTGTACGAGTTGCTGCTGCCATTCCCGAACTTCGGGTTGCCGATTGTGCTTTTAATGTAACACAAATGGCTCATTTGGTACGTAAAGGCGAAGAGGAAAAAGCTCAGGTTATTTGCTTTCCTGAATTGTCTATAACAGGCTATACTTGTGCCGACCTCTTTTTTCAACAACAGCTATTAGCAGATGCTGAAATTGCATTGAAAGAGCTCCGGCTGCTTACCTTTTCTACCACTGCTGCTATAATTGTGGGCATGCCTATTCGGGTTCAAAGTCAACTTTTCAATGCCGCTGCTGTGCTTCAGGGAGGACATATACTAGGCATTGTACCAAAAACACATTTGCCCAACAACAACGAATTTTACGAAAAACGTTGGTTCACATCGGCTGCCGACAGTTCTATTCAAACAATTTCAATTGCAGGCGAAGAAGTTCCATTTGGCACCAATTTACTTTTTAGTGATGGAACATTTTCATTTGCCATTGAACTTTGCGAAGATCTTTGGGTACCCATCCCACCAAGTTCACAACACACGCTGCACGGAGCAGATGTTATTTTCAACTTATCTGCCACTAACGAACTAATTGGCAAACATCAATACTTACGTCAACTTATTGAACAACAATCGGCTCGGTGCATTGCAGGCTACGTTTATTCGTCGGCCGGAGCAGGTGAATCAACGACCGATGTGGTGTATGCCGGAAACGGATTGATTGCCGAAAACGGAAAAATAATTGCAGCTTCTGAACGCTTTTCATTTGATCCACAATTAATTGTAAGCGATATCGATATCGAACGTTTGCAAGCCGATCGACTTCGCAACACAAATTACACCAACGATAAATCATCACAGTCCTATCGAACAGTCAAACTAGAGGATGCTCATTTCACCCGTTTTGAATTGAAACGGACAGTTGAGAAACATCCATTTGTACCTGCGTTAACCAACCGTGACGCCAGTTGCGAGGAAATTTTCTCAATACAAATAGGTGGCTTGGCAAAGCGTTGGAAACACACTCATGCCGAATCAGTGGTGATAGGTATTTCGGGCGGATTGGATTCTACACTAGCATTGCTCGTTGCCATAAAAACGGCGGATAAACTTGGTTACGACCGAAAACAAGTTATTGGCATCACCATGCCCGGGTTCGGGACTACCGACCGCACCTATACTAATTCAGTCAACCTAATGAAATCGTTGGGCATTACAATGCTCGAAATTTCCATAAAAGATGCTTGTCTTCAACATTTCAAGGATATTAATCACGATCCCAAAGTGCATGACGTTACTTACGAAAACACACAGGCGCGCGAGCGAACTCAGATATTAATGGACATTGCCAACAAACATAACGGTTTGGTAATTGGTACCGGCGATTTATCAGAATCAGCACTGGGTTGGGCGACATACAATGGTGACCACATGTCTATGTACGCCGTAAATTCTGGTGTTCCAAAAACATTAGTGCGTTATTTGGTTGATTGGGCAGCGCATCAACTAGATGGCACTTCCAAAGAAATTCTTTGCGACGTACTTGATACTCCGGTGAGCCCCGAATTGCTTCCAGCAGACGAAAATGGTGATATTTCCCAAAAAACGGAAGATATAGTAGGACCTTATGAGTTGCACGATTTCTTTTTGTATTACATGGTTCGTTTTGGATTTAGTCCTGAAAAGATATTATTTTTAGCAAAAAATGCATTTACTGAAACTTACAGCGACGAAATTATTGAAAAATGGCTGAAAATCTTTTTACGTCGTTTTTTTGCGCAACAATTCAAACGCTCATGCATTCCGGATGGGCCGAAAGTGGGTTCAATTAACTTATCACCACGTGGCGACTGGAGAATGCCAAGTGATGCAATGGCATTTAGTTTTCACCCTTAGCTCTTAAAATGGAATTAAACCAGCAGCTCATGTAATCATTTATATCAGATAAATAATCAATACTAATTTTCCTTAGTTCCTTCTGGAATTGGGGTTATTTATAACATTTATGCTTGAACAAACATTTTACCAAAACACATTTCGCGATTGGTTGATTTCGCTCGCTATCATTTTAGGAGCTTTAATCCTTAACAAAGTAATTGTACTACTGAACAAACATGTTGTTCAGAAAGTAACATCCAAAACCAACAACCGCCTGGATGATATTCTTTTCCAAATGTTGGAAGCACCCGTATTGTTGGGAATTGCATTGTTTGCCATCTGGATTGCTGCCAAAAGACTAAATTTGGGTGAGCATGCCGAAACTATTATCGCAAAATCTTACCAAATTCTCACTGTTATAAACATAACTTGGTTTTGCGCTAGATTAGTGAATGCACTGATTGAAGAATATTGGGTTCCAAAAGCCGATAAAGGCACAAGTCGTATTCTCGACACACACCTTATATCTATTCTACGCAAAACAATTCTAACGCTCATTTGGGCATTGGGAATTGTTATGGCATTGAACAATGTCGGTGTAAATGTTGGTGCTTTACTGGGAACATTGGGAATTGGAGGTTTGGCATTTGCATTGGCTGCTCAAGACACCATTAAAAACATTTTTGGTGGAGTTACTATTTTCACCGATCGCCCATTCCGCATTGGCGACCGAATTAAGGTAGACAAATACGATGGCTTTATCGAAGACATTGGTATTAGAAGTACACGCATCAGAACGTTGGAAAAACGGTTAGTAACCATCCCTAATTTCAAAATGGTGGATGCACCCATCGAAAACATCACCGAAGAACCTATGCGACGGGTACTTATGAAACTTGGATTAACTTACAATACTACGCCCGACAAAATGAACGAAGCAATGGCAATACTAAAAGATATGCCAAATCGCGTAAACAATGTATCGGAAAAGGAGCTAGTAGTGGCTTTTACGGACTTTACAGACTTTGCGTTGGTTATCACTTTTGTTTATTTCATCAGAAAAAAAGCAGACGTAATGGAAACACCTTCGCTTGTAAACACTGAAATACTAAGGGCATTCAATGAAGCTGGTCTACAATTCGCTTATCCTACACAAACAATATATGTAGAGAAAAATCAATAAAAAAATAGCCAGACTGAAAGAATCAGTTTGGCTATTTTTTTTGCGCTACAACTTCTTTTTTTGGTGAATCTTCCCCAAATATCTTATTATATAAATTGGTAGCAAAATACATTTGCTCAACGCGTAAATAAGATTGCGGGACAGGAAGAATTGAAATCACCTGTGGCAAGATATTCAATTCACTCACCTCGACCGTGGCAACTCCCTGACGAATAATATCCAAAGTTTTGGCAGCCGAGTAAGATAAATCTATCATCAACTTTTTATGGAAAGGTCCTCTATCAGTAACTTTAACAACAACAGACTGATTATTCTTAGGATTCCTGACAACCAACATAGTTCCAAGTGGGTAAGATTTATGCGCACAAGTCAAACTATCCGGGTGATATTTACTTCCATCGGTAGTATGTCTACCCTGAAGTTTTGGGCTATAATACGTCGCACTTCCTTTTTCCTGAGCCATTATAGCTGAAAAAGAAATGTAAAAAAGCATCAATATGAATAGTGATTTTCTCATTTTTACAAACGACTATGCCACAAAAATAACCAAACAATTGAAATAAACAAGCTATTTACACTACTTTTTACATTTACTTCCATTAATTTAAGTCAATATATGACCGATTTGCTATCAAATTATCACATTATCTTAACCTCCAAATCCAATCTATATTGCCTTTAAACGCCACTTTAATACTAACACATATCAGCTCATTACAGCCTTTGTCTTTTCAACAATAATTTGTACCTTTGTGAGTCTAAAAAAATTCTATCACAATGAGTCATACCGACCAACAATTCGATCAGGTTGCCGCCATTTGCAGCGAAATATTTCTAAAAAAAATGAAAGATTACGGCTGTTCGTGGCGGATTTTACGTCCACAATCTGTTACAGACCAAATCTTTATCAAAGCCAATCGGATTCGGAGCATTGAAACAAAAGGGATTTCAAAAATTGACGAAGGTATTCGTTCGGAGCTAATTGCCATTGTAAATTATGGAATTATAGGATTAATACAATTAGAATTAGGTTGTTCTGAGACAGACGACTTAACTTACGAGCAAGGTGTAGAGCTGTACACCAAATACGCTACCGAAGCCAAAAAGCTAATGATGGATAAAAATCATGATTACGATGAAGCCTGGAGAACCATGCGTATGGAGTCGTACACCGATTTAATCCTTATGAAAATCTACAGAACCAAGCAAATTGAGGATAATCAAGGGAAAACATTGATTTCGGAAGGAATTGATGCCAATTACTTTGATATGATTAATTACGCCGTTTTTGGACTTATCAAAATTAGCGAAGACGAAACTGCTAACGCATAAAGCACTAAAAAAACAGCTTAATGTAAGCTAGACACAAAAAAAACAAGACATGACTAAATAGTCCTCGCTCAAACGATGGATCTGAAGTCAAAAACATAAAATCATGTACACTAATTACCGAGATAAAAGTAAATTGAAACCCACCGCCGAAAAAGCAGGTAATATATTATTGCAAATATGCCGAATCGTATTGGGATGTACGTTTATTTTTTCGGGGTTTGTCAAAGCCATCGATCCACTTGGTTCAACCTATAAGTTTGACGATTATTTCCGTGCTTTTGGAGGTATATTTGAGATATTTACGCACATTTCATTCCCACTGGCAATTTTACTTTCAACCTTAGAATTGGTAATTGGGTTAAGTTTAATCACCAAAATTCAAATTCGTATCTCAACGTTTTTTGCAATGATTTTCTTATTGCTAATGACACTGCTTACCTTGTATATTGCCTTAAAGAAAGATATTGTAAGCGATTGCGGTTGCTTTGGCGATGCCTTAATTCTAAGCAACTGGGCTACATTTTATAAAAACCTGATATTGGTTTCGCTATCTATACTTGTGTATTACTTTCAGGATAGGTTTCCGCCATTTTTCACTCCTACAGCTCAAAATACAACTGCCTGTATTTACATTGCTCTGGCATTATTACTGTCGACCTATTGCTACAGAAATTTGCCATTAATTGATTTTCTACCATACAAAGTGGGTGTAAATATCCCTAATGCAATGGCTATTCCTGATAGTGCAGCTACTGACAAATACGAAACCACTTTTATTTATGCCAAAAATGGTGTCCAAAAAGAATTCACTCTCGAAAACTATCCGAAAGGCGATTCAACTTGGAAATTTGTTGATCAAAAAACGATATTAATTTCTACAGGTTACAAAGCACCTATTCACGACTTCACCATTGTAAATCAACAATTTGAAGATATCACAGAGCAAGTATTATACAATCCGGGATATACTTATCTGCTTATAATTTATGACTTAAACGAAGCCTCTGCCAGAGGAGCTAAAAAGGCAGAAGCATTGTACCAAAAATCAAAGAAATCAGGTGCTAAGTTCTACGCACTAACAGCTTCTACTGATATTGATATTAATGCTTTCAAGAAAAAAAACAATGTGACATATCCATTTTGCAAAACAGACCCGACAACATTGAAGACTATCATTAGAGCAAATCCGGGATTATTGCTCATTAAAAATGGTACAATTACCGGTAAATGGAACTGGAGGGACATTGATTAGAAAAATAACAGAAATTAAATTATCAAATTAATATTTAAAGTAAAAAAGATGAGAAAAAACATTGTTGCAGGAAACTGGAAAATGAACAAAACCCTTCAGGAAGGGTTAGCATTGGCAATTGAACTAAACGAAGCTTTGGCTGGTGCAACACTTAAAACCGATGTAGTTATCGGAACTCCATTTATTCACCTTGCAAGCGTAGTGGCTGCTATCGACACTAAGGTAATTGGTGTAGCTGCTCAAAACTGTGCCAACAAAGAATCAGGTGCTTATACAGGTGAAATCAGCGCTGCTCAGGTAAAATCAACTGGTGCCGAATACGTAATTTTAGGTCACTCTGAACGTCGCGAATACTACGGAGAAACAAGTGCTATCTTGAATGAAAAAGTAGCTTTGGCTTTGGCTAATGGCTTGACTCCAATCTATTGCTGTGGTGAAGCGTTAGACGTACGTAATGCTAACGAACAAAACGCTTTCGTAAAAAACCAATTGGACGAAACTGTTTTCAACCTGAGCGCTGATGATTTCAAGAAAATCGTAATTGCTTACGAACCAATTTGGGCTATCGGAACAGGTGTAACTGCTTCTACTGAGCAAGCTCAAGATACATTGGCATTTATCCGCTCTGCTATTGCAGCTAAATTCGGACAAGAAATTGCTGAAGGTACTTCAATCCTTTATGGTGGTAGCTGTAACGCTAAAAATGCACCTGAATTGTTCTCTCAACCTGATATCGACGGCGGTTTAATTGGTGGTGCTTCATTGAAAGTTGCCGATTTCAAAGCCATTATCGACGCATTTTGATTTTTATAAAGCACTTAGGCATCAAAGTATTTTAAAATGCACTAAGTAGAATTCCCACAAAGGCATTTAGTTCATTATTGGTTTACAGAATAAAATTTGTGTACCTTTGTGTTCTAAGTGCCTTAGTATTTAAAATATGTTGCTAAAACTTTACGAACAGAATCCAAATCCGACACAGGTCCGACACATTGCTGAAGTAGTACGCAATGGCGGTATCATTATTTTCCCAACGGATACAGTATATGCATTCGGCTGTAGCATCTTCAATGCTGCAGGTGTAGAATTCATCTCTAAACTCAAAGATAAAGACCTACGACGCTCTAACCTCTCGTTTATTTGCCACGAACTAAGCGAAGTTAGTGAATATGCCAAAATGGACGATGTAGCTTTTAAACTCATGAAAAAGAATCTGCCGGGACCATTTACGTTTATTCTTAACGGCAGTACTAAGCTTCCCAAACTGTTCAAAAATAAAAAGACAGTAGGTATCCGTATGCCGGCTAATTCCATAGCACTAGCTATTGTGCGTGAACTTGGAAACCCAATGATGACCAGTTCTATTTTTACCGATGAAGTTAGCACCGAGTATTTTACTGACCCGGAACTAATCGACGAAAAGTTCGGACTTCAGGTTTCAATAGTTATTGATGGTGGAATGGGCGGACTCCAACACTCCACTATTGTAGACTGCACCGGTGACGAACCTGAAATTGTCAGACAAGGTGCTGGTGAACTAGTGTAAAACAAGCTAACTTCTTCGATCCAGCCTATCTTAAATAACACCCATTTCACTACCAATAAAACACTTACACTAAACAATTCAACTTTGGAATTTTTTAGCAGCAATCTGTGACGTATTTGTATCAGATTCAAAAAGCAATCTTATCAAAACCCAACACAAAAAAAAAGAGTGTGGAAAACTTTCGTTTCCGCACTCTTTTTAAGTTATTAGTATCTAACGGACTATTGTCCTATTATTACTTGTTTCTTAATAGAAGATCCATCGGTAGCTGTTACAGTTACAAAATAAATACCTCTCTTCAATCCCGAAACATTTTCGGTAATAAGATCGCCGGTTATTTTGTCCATCATTACTTTTCTACCCACTAAATCAAAAATGGCGAGCGTACCAGATTCGAATCCCGGAATTTCGATATTAATCACATCTTTTGCCGGAATTGGATAAATCCTCATGTTTGCCAATGATATAGCCTGATTATCGCTTAGTTTATCGATAATGATTACATAATCTTCAGTACATCCCGATGAGAAATTAGTACAAGCATCAGTTGAGAAATTTGCGGTACCCGCACTTCTTGTTCGTACTCTTAATCGGGTGCTTCCAAGCAACGCTGTTGTTGGAATATAGATTGATGCCGTTGCGACAGTACTGTTGGATGAAGAAGTAACCAATGTCCATTCGCTGGCATCAAAAGTACCGTTATGATCATAGTCAATCCATACTGAAACAATATCATTATTAGATGTAGTCACGTTAATAATATTATTTGTACTCATCCTCAAAGTACCTGTATACACTCCGAGAGCTGAATAAGCTGTATAAGCCCCTGAAGTTGGCCGGATTGCTGTATTATTTAGTGTTGTTCCGGTAACTGAAACTGAGGTAATATCAAATACACTTCCTCCCAAATTATAGGTACAGTAGCTACCTAAACCATCAGCCGAAACAGGTTCAAATCCTTGACTTTTCAGATTGCCATTATCATTAAAATCATACGTACTAATAATTGCATTCGAAGAATTATATAGTTCAATTTTAAAGTCGTAGTAACCTAAAGCCGACAAGTTTGAGATATTAAACAATTGTGTTTCAGACATTGAATTTGCACTTACATTAAAGCTTGCTGTTTGACCATACAAAGTATATGTACTTGAGGTGGACAATTTATAATATATTTTCGCATATACTGTAGCTGCAGAAGTTCCATTATTTTTTGTGGTCAGGTTCAATGTCCTGGATTGATAATAACCATTGTAGTTATTGTCGATACTGTTAGTCCAGGTAGTTGTGCTTACATTGTGTGTTGCCAATGTAACACAGGATGTAGTTGCTGTAAAACCAGAATAAACAATAGAACCATCAGCATAGAACCTCAATGTTAATGCACCAGTTGAGTTTGATGCAGTAACACTACTTGGTATACTTGACCCTGAGTACGTAGCAAGTAGTGATGCAGAAGTAGAAGTTCCATTGTAGATGTATAAATAGTCGCAAGACTCAGTACTAAATTCGCTGAATTGTAACCTAACAGCAGTTCCGGCCGTTGCAGGATAAATAGTCAGTGATCCGTCACTTGAGTTTGCATAGTTTGATGTTCCTCCATTGTCATAAACAGTTAGTCCGCAGGCAGTAATACTAGCTGAACCTGTAGCCGGAACAATTGTTGAATTTGCAATAGATATATATCCGGTTTTCACCAGACTATCTATACCTAATGTATTTGAAACAACTAATTTAACGGCATAAGTCCCCGAAGTTGAATATGTAACTGTAGGGTTTTGACTTGTTGAAGTAGCGGGCATTCCTCCTGTAAATGTCCATTTCCATGATGAAGGTACACCTGTAGACAAGTCAGAAAACTGAATTTGGCTTCCAAGAGGAGCTGAAGATACTGAAGCAGTAAAACCAGCCACCGGAACAGCTAATACAGGAGCTACAAAATTAATTGTATAATCTTCCGTACAACCAGAACTAAATGTAGAACAAGGATCTGAAGCAGCATTACTATATCCATAACCATATAGAGCAGTCCTAATTCTCATTCGGGTACTTCCACTTAATGCGCTTGAAGGAATTGTGATAGAAACCGATGCAGGACTGTTACTTGTAGACGAAGTACTTACTTGTGTCCACTCATTTGTTTGGAATATCTTATCCTGATTATAGTCAATCCATACAGATATAATATCTGTATTTTTAGCAGTCACATTAATAGTATAGGTCCTTCCGGTAGTAAGTGTGGCCGTATTATTTCCACTTGCTGAAAGCTCTGTATAATACGATCCATCAGTAGTTCTGATTGCCGTTCTTGTTGAGGAATTATTAAGCGTGGTATTACTTATAGAGACAGCAGTGATATCAAAACTGCCCCCACTCAAATTTCCAGTACAATATGTTGTAGCACCATCTAATGCTGCTGACTCAAACTTCTGACTACTTAACAGCGCATTGCTCGTTCCATCATAAGTACTTAACAGAACATTCGACGAACTATAAATCTCAATCTTAAGATTGTATGAATCTTGTATGTTTAATCCTGAAACGACATAGGTCTGTAAAGAAGTTGAAGACGAAGCTGCTATTACAAAAGGAGCTGTAGTAGTTAACAATGAATCCGTCAATGCAGCACTTTGTCGAGCATATATTTTAGCATACACAGTGGTTGCGCTTGCAGCATCATTTTTTACGGTATAATTTAATGTTTTACTTTGAGCAAAACCATTATAGTTATTATCTACGACAGATGTCCACGAAGCAGAAGAAACATATTGAGATAGTAATGGAATACATGTAGCTTGAGCCACAAAACCAGTACTTGTCACCGAACCATCAGTAGTAAAACGAAGAGTTAATGCACCACTCAAATTGGTTGCTGTAATATCGGCAGGAATTGAAGACCCTGAATATGATCCTAAAAGAGCTGCAGAGGTTGAAGTGCCATTATATACATAAAGTATATCACAGCTTGACTCAGTATTGAATTCACTAAACTGCAATTTTACGGCATTTCCAGTTGTACTTGGATAAATAGTCAGCGTGCCTGAAGTTGAATTTGAATAACTACCAGTTCCACCATTATCGTACACTGTAACACCACATGCAGTTACCGAAGTAGCTCCTGAGACAGGAACATTCACAGTGTTTACAACAGTAATAAAAGTCGTTTTGGTTATACTATCTGTACCCAATGAATTGGCGACAACAAGTTTCACTGCATATGTACCGGCAGTGTTATATACTACACTTGGGTTCTGAAGCGTTGACGAAGTAGGTGTTCCACCGGTAAAAGTCCATTTCCACGATGCAGGTGCTCCGGTGGTGATATCATAAAACTGAACCGTACTTCCAATTGACACACTGGTTTGTGAAGCGATAAAATTGGCAACCGGTTTAGCAAGAACTGGTGCAGCAATTGAGATATTATAGTCTTCGGTACAACCTGAATAAAATTGAGTACATGCATTCGAAGAGCCATTTGTATTATAGTAATAATTTGAACGGATTCTTAACCGGGTTTGTCCGGTTACAGCCGTATTTGGAACAATAAAATTAACCGAAGCATTTGCAACAGCAGTACCTGTTGGTGATACCTGAATCCATTCATTTGCCTGAAGGGCTTTGTCCTGATTAAAGTCAATCCATGCAGAAAGATTATCAGAACCTGATGTTGATACATTGAGCGTATATAAACTACCCGCAGTAAGAGTACAAGTGGTACTTCCTGTAGCCGGGAATAGAGTGTAATAGGAACCATCGCTTGTTACAGCTCCAGATCTGGAAGCTGTGTTACTCAACGTAGTATTTGTGATTGAGACTCCCGAAATATCAAAATATGACCCTCCTAATCCACTGGTGCAATAGTCAGGAAGTGCATCGCTGGCCACTGATTCAAAATACTGACCACCCAAAACACTATTAACTGTAGAGTTACAGGTATTCAAGAATGAATTTGATTGGTTGTATAATTCAATTTTAAAATCATAAATACCTTGTGTATTCAGACCTGTTACCTGATATGTTTGTGCAAATGTTGACGATGCTGATATAGCAACATTTGAGGTCGTAGTTAAGAGTGTATAACTTGATGTACTACTTAGTTTCCCATATATTTTAGCATAAACAGTTGCAGATGTCAGTGCACTGTTTTTAATGGAATAGCTCATAATTTTACTTTGGGCATAGGTATTAGCATTATTGTCAATGCTATTTGACCATGACACAGAACTTACGTTTTGTAAAATTAAATCAGCACAGGATGCCTGAGCCACAAAACCAGACAAAGAGCCATAACTATCTGAAACAAATCTAAGCGTTAAAGCTCCATCCGGATTAGTAGCGGTAACTGAAGCCGGTAAAGTTGTTCCGTAATAAGTTGCGATTAATGTTGCAGAGCTCGAAGTTCCATTATATATGTATAGTCTATCATAGCTTTCAGTATTAAATGAATTAAAATCTATCTTCACAGCACTTCCAGGTGTAGCAGGATATACAATCAATGTTCCATCGCTGGAGTTTGAATAAGTTGAAGTTCCACCATTATCGTAAATAATGGCATTACAAGTAGTAACAGAACTTGAGCCTGACACCGGAATATTAATTGCGCCTGTTACAGTAACGTAATTTACTTTTGTTATAGAATCACGACCAAGAGAATTTGAAGCAACTAAAGTTACGGCATAAGTACCGTTTATATTATAGTTTACTGTTGGATTTTGACTGGTTGAAGTAGCAGGAGTACCTCCGGGGAATGTCCATTTCCAAGATGTTGGAACACCGGTACTAAAATCGCTGAATTGTATCAAACCACCAGGGGTTGTAATGGTGCTTGTGCTTGTAAAGTTAGCCACAGGTACTGCAGGAGTTGGTGAGATGATTGTGATAGTGTAATCTTGCGTACATCCCGATCCAAAAGAAGAACAAGCATCAGAAGCTGCATTAGAATTTCCAGCATTACGAGTTCTTATTCTCATGGCTGTTTCTCCAAGAGTGGCCGAAACAGGTATGGTAATTGAAATGCTTGAAGGTGATCCTGCACTTGAGGAAGTTGCTACCTGAGTCCATTCTGTTGATTCAAAGCTTCCATTTTGATTATAATCAATCCAAACCGAAATAATATCAGTATTTGATGAAATTACACTCAAAGTATAAGTTCTACCCTGATACAAAGTAGCAGTAGTACTCCCAGACTTTGAAAAAGCTGTGTAATAAGAACCATCACTAGTAGCTGTTGTTCCTGAAGTAGTATTGTTCAACGTAGTTCCTGTGAACGATACCGAAGAAATATCAAAACTAGTTCCTCCAAGACTCGAAGTACAATAACCCGTTACTTCTAAAGCTTGACTTGACTTAGAGCGTACAGAATCTTTCATCTCTGCGGAAACACTCCCATAAAAAACAAAAAAGATCAGCAAATTAAATAGTAATTTTTCCATACAATGAGTAATTTTGGTTGAAGTTTGTCAAATTGGGATTTATAAAATATTATTTCTTAAAATGCATTTATATACAAGCCTGTTTGCTTGCGATGAAAGTAGATACCTGACTAGTAATTTAGTGCACAACTAAACAAAAAAACAGTATCGACTTTTAAAGTTGCAAAACTAATTATTTATGTTATTATTCACAAACTTTCAATCAATTATTTTAAAATTTATTTAGAAATAATTTAAGCACTGAACAATGACACTTAGGGAAATAAAAAAAAGCCAACTCCAAATATTGGAATCAGCCTATTAGAAAGGGATAGCTATTGAATAACAGCTACTATCCTATAAAAACCTAAATGAAATTGCTAAATGAATTAAATGTCATACTTCTTACAAAACTCAATTTAGTTTCGGGGTATTTTTTTGATAGCAGTATTTAGTAAAAACTCTACATTTTTAGATACTGCCAATGCTGTATAAGTTGCACCGGTATGAGCATCAACCTGAACGGTTTTTGCATCTTTCAATGTTTTACCCACCCACAAATCAAAGAAACCTTTTTGTTCCAGCTTGCTAACGAATCTGGGTGTTTCCCAATTAGACAACAAAGCTACTTTTTTGATGGTTTTGTCTTTATCTACCAGAATCATTACTGGAGTAAGGTTATTATAGCCTTGTATATCTTTACAGTATGGAGCACTGGACATAGCAAAACCAATTGTCTTATTCTTATCATCAAGTATTCGAAACCAATAGTCGTTCACCTTTTCCACCTTAACTGCAGCCGGATAAACACTCTGAACAACATCTTTGTTTGATACTTCGTGCAATACCGGGTTCTTATCTTTCCCACGCTGGGACTCTTGCGCAAACGCAACTGTACCTACCAATAGTACAGCTAAAAACAATCTTCTATACATAAAAAACTTTTTTAATTTAAACATATTGCTACTTATGACTCCGAAAAAGAGACTTGGTTTAATTGACCTATTACTTTTTCTATATTTTTTATCCTACTCCTGCAAAGCAATTCTGTTAGCCACATTATAAACAAAAACAAATAGCCACAAATTCAACGTTTACACTGATGAATTTATGGCTACAGCTATAATACAACCGTAAAATACACTTTATTTTTTTATCAGCTTCTGAATTCCCTGGATTCCATCCGTAGTCACTTTTACATAATAAATACCTTGTGATAAACGTAGTTGCTGTAAAGACAAGGAATAAGTTTGTAAACCTGAGTTTCCATATTGTTCTTCGGCATTGTACAATAAAACACCTGATAAA
>Ga0302215_10001194_pt1 | contig 18828 bp, 17 predicted proteins | sample II_Fen_N3_1_FD_194580 | JGI IMG/M metagenome (GOLD analysis project Ga0302215, IMG submission 194580) | Peat permafrost microbial communities from Stordalen Mire near Abisko, Sweden - II_Fen_N3_1 | ecosystem: Environmental > Terrestrial > Soil > Wetlands > Permafrost | place: Sweden: Abisko...
ACAAATAAAGCACGTCTGAACGAGAAATTTGAAGAGGACAAGAAACAAGAAGAAGGCGAAGAACAGTTTTTCTAAAACTAAAATAATTATCAAATCGTGGCAGAAGACTTTTTTGACGAGATAGAAGCAGATGAAATAGATGGAGTGGGAGAGGGGCAAGAGCTTTTTGAGCATTTCCGGTTTGTTGTAGATAAAGGGAAAGCCATTTTACGCATTGATAAGTATTTGGTTAACTGTATGTCAAATACTTCGCGTAACCGTATTCAGGATGCTGCCGATGCCGGAAATATTCTTGTAAACGGAAAACCGGTTAAGTCCAATTACCGTGTCAAACCTCTCGATGTGATTAGCATTGTGTTGGATTATCCACCCAATGAATTTGAAATTATTCCTCAAGACATTCCAATTAATATTGTGTATGAAGATGATGATATAATTTTGGTCAATAAGCAACCTAATCTGGTGGTTCATCCTGGTTTTGGCAATTACGACGGTACATTACTCAATGCCATTGCCTGGCACATGAAAGACAATACTGGTTTTGATGCCAACGATTCGCGTATTGGTTTGGTACATCGCATCGATAAAGATACTTCCGGATTAATTCTTATTGCCAAAACACCCGAAGCCAAAACTCATTTAGGCAATCAGTTCTTTCATAAAACTACTCAACGGCGTTATCATGCTTTGGTTTGGGGCAATGTAAAAGAAGATGAAGGCACTATAATTGGTGATTTGGCTCGTGACCCACGAGATCGGATGTTGTTCACCGTTTTTCCAGAAGGAGAAAATCCATTGGCAAAACATGCCGTTACACATTACAAAGTCATTGAACGGATGGCTTATGTCACTTTGGTTGAATGTCGTCTAGAAACAGGCCGTACACACCAAATTCGTGTACACATGAAGCATATTGGTCATACGCTTTTCAACGATGAGCGCTATGGTGGTCATATTATCCTGAAAGGTAATACCACAGCCATGTATAAGGCATTCGTAAAAAACTGTTTTTTCATTTGTCCACGTCAGGCTTTGCATGCCAAAACACTTGGCTTTGTGCATCCACGAACCGGTGAAATGATGCATTTTGAAAGTGAACTACCGAATGATATGCAGGAGTTAATTGAAAAATGGCGAAATTATGCTAAACGATTGTCGGAAGAATAAAGTAACCCCTAAAGGGGAATTAGGTCCGTATCTTTCATTGTGTCTGTTAATTTACGAACTAAAATACATTGCATTAAAAGAACACATCACTTTGTATCTTTCTTATACGGATTGAGGATATTAATAACAATACTAATTTAATTCCCCTTTAGGGGTTTGGGGTTTTATGAAAAAAAATATAGCCATTGTAGCAGGTGGAGATTCGTCGGAAGTAGTTGTTTCGCTTAAAAGTGCAGCGGGACTGTATTCGTTCATGGACAAAGAACGTTACAATATTTATGTTGTAACAATAGTTGGCAAAACCTGGCAGGTTGAATGGTCAGATGAAGAGAAAATTGCCATTGACAAAAACGATTTCAGCTTTACCCGTAATGTTGAAAAAACCAGTTTCGATTTTGCTTATATCACCATTCATGGTACTCCGGGTGAGAATGGAATCTTGCAGGGATATTTTGAGCTGATCGGACTTCCATATTCTTGTTGTGGCGTGTTAGCTGCTGCTATCACTTTCAATAAATTCACTTGTAATCAATACCTTAAAGGATTTGGAGTTAAGGTTTCGGAATCGTTGGTTCTTCGTTCCGGACAAACAGTATCTGACGAAGAGGTGGCTCAAAAGATAGGTTTCCCTTGCTTCGTAAAGCCAAATGTAGGCGGAAGCAGTTTTGGTGTAACAAAAGTGAAAAGTATTGAACAAGCTCAACCGGCTGTTGCACTTGCATTTGCCGAAGGCAGTGAAGTGATGATTGAAGCTTTTATGGCTGGCACAGAAATTACATGTGGTGTTTATAAAACCAAGAATAAAACACAGATTTTGCCTATTACCGAAGTGGTAAGCGAAAATGAGTTTTTTGACTATGATGCTAAATATAAAGGTCAGGTTCAGGAAATTACTCCAGCTCGTATAAGTGCTTCGCTCACAGAACGGGTTCAAAAACTTACTTCGGCTATTTACGATATTCTGGGATGTAAGGGTATTGTTCGGATTGATTATATTATTTCAGAGGGTGATGTAATTAATTTGCTGGAAGTAAATACTACTCCGGGAATGACTGCAACTAGCTTTATACCACAGCAAGTAGCTGCTGCAGGACTTGATATTAAAGATGTGATGACGGAAATTATTGAAAACGAACTGAATTGAACGTTAAGTTCACAGGTTTCCTATAAATATTAATTTTTTTATTCTAAGTGTCACTAAATGTTCTTAGTGGTTAGGAATTATGAAAACATTCGATGAAATAACTCAAATTGTAAGCTCGGAATTGGAGACAATAAGCTGGAATAAAGAGCCACGCGGACTTTATGAGCCTATTGGTTATGTACTTGGCATGGGCGGAAAACGAATTCGTCCGGCACTTACACTTATGGCTTGCAACTTGTTTTCTGACAATGTACAACCTGCTGTATGTACTGCGCTCGGGCTTGAAATATTTCATAATTTCACCTTGTTGCACGACGATATAATGGATAGGGCCGATGTTCGTCGTGGTCGACCAACCGTACATAAAAAATGGGATGATAATACTGCTATTCTATCCGGAGATGTAATGCAAATTGCGTCATATCAGTTTATTGCAGAGACCTCTGCTAAGTATTTAAAACCTGTTTTAGATTTATTTTCGCAAACAGCAGCAGAAATTTGTGAAGGACAGCAATACGATGTTGACTTTGAGAATCGTGACAATGTAAAGGCTGAAGAATATTTGGAAATGATTCGGTTGAAAACAGCTGTTTTATTGGGATGTGCTTTAAAATGTGGTGCATGGATAGGTGGAGCAGGAGAGGAGGATGCACAGGAATTGTATAATTTTGGCATCAATATAGGCTTGGCTTTTCAGCTGAAAGACGACTTATTGGATGTATATGGTGATGAGACCACTTTTGGAAAGAAAATAGGTGGCGATATTCTTTGTAATAAAAAAACATACATGCTGATTAATGCCATCAAACTTGCAAAGGGAGATGATTTAGTGGAATTGGAAAAATGGATTCAGATTTCAGATCCTAAATTGGAAACTAAAAAAATTAACGCTGTAACATCGCTTTATAATAAACTAGGTGTTAAGGCTATTTGCGAAGATAAGATGCATTATTTTTATACAAAGGCAGTCGCAAATCTCGAAAAAGTTTCGATTTCTGAAAATAAAAAGCAGGAATTAAGAAAATTAGCTGAGAAATTAATGTCTCGGAACGATTAATTAATTATCTTTGTTGGCAGAACAGTTTTCAATTTCTTAATTTTGAGTCTGTAATTTGTGATGTTGAGGTATTCCTTTAATTCAAAATTATAGACTGTAAATTGTAATTCTATGCCTTACCGTCGACTTCCAAACACAGATCAAGCTCGTTTACGCGCATTACGATCGGCCATTCAACAGGCCGATAAATTAAGCTATGGTGACCAGGTGGTTGTTTACAAAACCATTCATGAAGCTAAAACTTACCTCAGTGGGTTTGAGAAACAACTCATTCAGTACCAACAAACTTTAGAAAGTCAGGTTTCAGCTAATAAGCGTTACCAACAAATTGTACATAATGCGCGTTTGTATATCTCGCATTTCATACAGGTTTTTAATCTTTCTGTCATTCGGGGTGATATTAAAAAGGAACACAAGCTTTTCTATCAATTAGACCCCAATGTACATACAGTGCCTGATTTAAGTACTGAAGCAGCTTTAATTCATTGGGGTAAATGTGTTATTGATGGTGAAAATGAAAGGCTTAGAAATGGTGGATTACCTATTTATAACCCCACTATTGCTAAAGTAAAGGTACATTATGAAGTTTTTAAAGAGTATAAGTCAACTCAAAAGATTCATCAAAGTACTACAAACCGGAACTGGGAAGATTTAGTGAATTTACGCGAGAGAGGCGATGAGATAATTTTGGATATCTGGAATCAGGTAGAGGCCAAATATAAAGATGATAAACCATATTCCAAGTTGATTAAATGTCAGGCTTATGGGTTAATATATTACTATAGAAAAGGTGAAAAAGAACTTACCAAAGCTGATGATTTGGAAGAATAAAAAAAGAGGCGAAAGCCTCTTTTTTTATTGAATTATTTCGGAAGGAGTTATTACTTTATCCATTTTTATATCGTGTTTGGCAATAGGAACTGCGTCTAAAAGCTGGCAATCGAATGCAACTCCAATTTTAGCCGGCTTGTATTTTTTGAAGAATCGGTCGTAGTATCCTTTTCCACGCCCTAACCTATTTTTTTTCTTATCGAAAGCTATTCCGGGAACAATAACAAGATCCACTTTCCCTTCGTAATTTTCAACCAAATCGGGTTCCCAGATACCCAGATTTTTTTGTGTTAGTATACCGGTTGGATCATAATTTTTAAGGACTAATTTGTCCTGGTCGATAGATGGAAGGAGTATGTTTTTTTTATCACACCACTTTTTAATAGCCGATTGAGTTGGTAACTCATCAGGCATAGCCCAATAAAACAAAATTGTTTCGGCATTGATAAACTCAGGAAGTGATTCAACTTCCCTAAAGACGGCATCGGCTTCCGCTTGTTTCTGTTCTACTGAAAGTCCTTTTTTTAGCCATCGAATATCGGTTCGAATTTGCTTTTTTTTAGCATTGATACTTTTAAAGTGGCTTGAGAAAAATGATAGAATTTTTGTCGTTAGGTTATTCATTCTATAGAGTATTAGGTTTGGATTTGTTTATTGCAGTTGCTTAATCTGCTCATAATTTGATTTCTAATTATAATTGCACTCAATTAAATTTCTAATCAATGTATTTTTCATTATCACAAAGTTATATATATATTCTGATATTTTGAAGTGTTTTTTTTGTTTTATTTACAAAATACGAATATTTTTTATCAAAAAACTTGTAAACTTAAAAATATTGCGTAGCTTTGTTAATCTAAATTGGTGTTCTACCTTGTTTATTTGTATTTGTCACCTAACTTACTGATACTTATGAAAAGAATTATTCCTTTTTTGGTGCTTTGTTTTACATATCAATGTCTCAGAGCGCAACTATCTACAATTCTACCAACATCGACTTCTATTGCTAACACATCTGTTTCAAATACTAAAGAATGGATGTCGTTTCAAAATCCGGCCACTCTGGGTTATATTGAAAATACCGAAATAGGGACTCAGTATGAGAACAGGTATTTAATTTCCGAACTATCAACTAAAAGCATACAGCTTGCGGTACCCACAAATTTGTTGAATGCCGGGCTCTCATTCTCTCACTTTGGTTATTCGCTTTATCATGAAATGATGATAGGCGCTGGTTTCGCCCGAAATTTCTCAGATAAATTCGCTATGGGTCTGCAGTTTAACTACTATACTGCTTATTTTGTAGCTTCAAATTCATATCGTGGAGCCTTTTTGCCACAAATGGGATTATCGGTAAAATTTTCATCCAATTTTAGCTTAGGATTTCATACATTTAATCCGTTTCAGGCGAATATTCAAACGGAATTTGTCACCAAACGCCTTCCTTCTGTTGTTAGTTTTGGTACTGAATATTTCTTTTCGCCTGAATTTGTATGGAGAACACAGGTTGACAAAGAGTTAAGCAGTAATTACCGTTTTGCTTCAGGGTTTGAATATCAAATGTTGCAACAGTTATCGGTAAAACTTGGCGCTTATGGCTCCGATTATTTAGTACCATGCTTGGGCTTCGGATTTGTTATCAGGAGATTTACTCTGAATCTGAATTGTGAATTACATCCCGTACTAGGTTTGAATACTTTGGCCGGTATAAAATATTGTTTCAAAAAATAAGTTGTTACTCAAATCTAAACCATTGTGAAACAATTTTTTATTTGTCTGTTTCTACTTTTGTTTTGCTCTTTTACAACTAGAGCACAGGATGCTGTTGCCGCCACGGAGCAACTTATAGCTGATATTTTTGAGCAATATGCCGCCGAAAGTGAAGATGCAATAGATTATGAGTCTTTTTTTGAGGATTTAATGTATTGTGCCCAACATCCGATAAATCTGAATCAGTCAACCCGTGAGGAGCTGGATAAATTACCTTTTCTGTCGGATATTCAGGTTGAGAATATCCTTGCTTATGTTTATCAGAATGGAAAATTGCAAACTATTTATGAACTACAGCTTGTTGAAGGGTTAGATATGACTGACATTCGTCGTATGTTGGCTTTTGTAAATGTTGGTGAAGCAGTTGATCTTACTCCCAAAATTTATTGGCACGATGTGATGAAATATGGAAAGAATGGACTGTTTTTTAGGGTCGATAAAGGGCTAGAAACCAAAGAAGGTTATCAGTTTTTACCCGAAGAAGATCCAAATTCAACTGAAGCCAACTCAAAATCTTACCTGGGAAATAGTTTTTATCACTCTCTGAGATATAATTTTCATTTTAAAGATCGCATCCAACTTGGGTTTACAGCAGAGAAAGATGCCGGGGAGCAGTTTTGGGGAGCTGCGCACAAAGGGTATGATTTTTATTCATTTCATGCTCAGCTCAATAATGTTGGAAAGTTTAAAACACTGGTGGCTGGCGATTTTAGGGCTAATTTCGGACAGGGGTTGGTGTTGCATCCTGAGTTTGGGATGGGAAAATCGTCGTATGTGCTAAATGTAACTCCGCGCAATTCAGGTTTGAAAAAGTTTAGTTCTACCGATGAAAGTAATTTTTTCAGAGGTGCCGGAGCTACTGTCAGGCTTGGAAAGTGTGATTTATCTGCTTTCTATTCCAATAAAATGATAGATGGTGACACTGTAAGCGGAGCTTTCCAAACTATTATTAAAACCGGCTATCATCGCACAACAGATGAACTCAGCAAGAAGCATACGGTAAACCAACAAATAGTAGGTGGCAATCTGACGTATACCTTTTCTAACTTTCAACTAGGATTCACAGCCGTTCACACAGAATTAGATAATCACTTAGAACCCGATAAATCGGTGTATAATTATTTTTATTTCTCCGGAAATAAACAAACTACAGGAGGCATTTTTTACCGTATGCGTTGGCATAAGCTCAATTTATTTGGCGAAACGGCTATGACTGACAATAGCTCCATGGCCACTATTAATGGGTTTTCATTTAGTCCACTATCACCGGTTAGTTTAGTGGTTTTACATCGCTATTATTCGCCGGAATATGATACGTTTTATGCTTCGTCATTTTCAGAAACCTCCAGAATAAATAATGAATCGGGATTTTATCTTGGTGCAGAAGTTCGTCCGTTCAGGAAATGGAAAATGGCAGCTTATGCTGATAGTTACAGATTTCCATGGCCTAAATACGGCATTGATGCGCCTTCAATAGGGACAGATTATTTGTTTCAGGCAGATTTTGCGGCGAAGCGAAATATAGCTATGTTTTGGCGATTTAAATTTGAAGAAAAACAAACGAACCTTTCTACTTCAGGAGCTGTGATGCCTGTTTTAGTAACGCTTCAGAAAACTTCGCTGCGTTACCAGTTGACATACATACAAGGTGATTTCAGTTTTAAAAATGTGCTTGAAGGCAATTTGTCGCGTCAAGGCGAAACTGCTTGGACCTATGGTATTATTGCTTGTCAAGATATCAGTTATTCGTTTCCTAAAATCCCATTGAAAATTGATTTTCGATACCAGTTCTTTGATGCAGTGGATTACGAAAACCGATTTTATTCCTGCGAAAAGGATGTGCTTTATGCCTTTTCCATCCCAATGTATTTTGGTCTAGGGAGTCGATATTACTTAAATTTGGAGTATGATTTGACGAAACGTCTTTCGATTTGGTTTAAAATTGCCCAAACAGTTTATGCCGACGACCGTGAACTTTTAAGCAGTGGCAACGAAGCGATTTTGGGAAACAGGAAGACAGATGCGAGGTTATTGATTAAGTGGGAGTTTTGACTAACTTGATGTTGTGATTAAATATTGATATAAATGCTGTTTCAAAAGCCTAAAAAACCTTCAAACTTCCTCGTTAAAATGATTTTTTAATTGCATAATTTGACATACAATCAAATATTTACGAAAAGCTGCCATCTCTACATTGCAATTTTGGAAATTTGCCCTATCTTTGTATCAGTTTTTCAGCCCGAAGAATATCTCCGCTCAGAATTTACAATACACTCTATATCATAAAGATGGAATTACTTGATCAAATTATGGCCAAAGCAAAGGCCAACCCGCAACGTATAGTGTTGCCCGAAGGGACCGAAATCCGCACCCTCAAAGCTGCAGATATTATTTTGAAAGAAAAAGCTGCCAAGCTTATTTTAATTGGAAATACTGCGGAAATCAACAGATTAGCTGCCGAAAACAATCTTACCAGCATTTCTGAAGCTACTATTCTGGATCCGGAAACTGATGCTAACATGCCAGTTTATACCAACTTGCTTTTTGAACTTCGTAAAAGTAAGGGAATGACGATTGAAGAGGCAACAAAGTTGGCGAAAGATCCGTTATACCTTGGTTGTTTGTTGATTAAAAATGGTGATGCAGATGGCGAATTAGCCGGGGCTCAGAATACCACCGGAAATGTACTTCGTCCGGCTTTCCAGATTGTAAAAACATTACCGGGTATTAAAGTGGTTTCAGGAGCTTTGTTGATGTTTACACCAACACCTCAATATGGCGAAAATGGTTTGTTGGTTTTTGCCGACTGTGCTGTTAACCCAAACCCAACTGCCGAGGAACTGGCTCAAATTGCCGTTTGTACAGCTGATACAGCTCGTGTAATTTGTGGTTACGAACCACGTGTGGCTATGTTGAGCTTTTCGTCGAAAGGAAGTGCTAAACACGAACTGGTTGACAAAGTAGTGGAAGCTACCCGCATTGCCAAAGAAATGGCTCCGGAGTTGTTGATTGACGGAGAACTACAAGCTGATGCAGCCTTGGTACCTTCAGTTGGACAAAGCAAAGCACCGGGAAGCAAAATTGCCGGACATGCCAATGTATTGGTTTTCCCCGATTTGCAAGCAGGTAATATAGGATACAAAATGGTGGAACGTTTCTCGGGAGCGCAGGCTGTGGGTCCTATTTTACAAGGAATGGCAGCGCCAATCAACGACCTTTCGCGTGGTTGTTCGGTGGATGATATTGTGAAGATGATTACAATTACGGCAAATCAAGCAATGAAATAAATCAGGACGCAAGGAGCAAGAAGTAAGAGGCAAGTAGTGCCGATTCTTACCTCTTATTCCTTACCTCTTACCTCTAAATAAAAATAATATGGCAGAAGAAATTATTGAAGCAATTGAACGCTATGGTCTAAGCAAACGTAACCGGAAACGGACGTTGTTTTCTCGTATTGGTGTTGTTGGTTGCGGTAAGGAAGGAAGTGTAATTGCTACTACTGCTGCGCTCAACGGCATGGAAGTAGTTTTCCTGGAACCTTCGGAAGAGCGAATTGGTAATGCTTACGCTCGCATTGAAGAAAAACTGGATAAGAAAATTGATAACTGGGGTTTGACCGTAGGTGAAAAAAAGGCTATTTTGGCACGTATTTCAGGAACTACGCATTACGAAGATTTCAGCGGTTGTGATTTTGTGATCGAAGCTATTCGTTACGATGACAATACAGGTGAAAGACGAGTACTTCAGCGCAAAGATGTGTTTAAGCAATTGGAAAAGGTGCTTTCGCCTACAGCCATTATTGCATCGAATGTTTCTACGGTTATTGTTACCGATCTGGCTTCGGAACTGGAACATACCGAGCGTTGTATCGGACTGCATTTTCTTTCAAATATTCCGGATTCAAACATTATTGAAATTGTTCCGGGATTAAATACTTCGGAAGAAACCTACAACAAGGTTTGTACTTTTGCCCGCCTTATTAATCATGAATATGTACAGGTAATGGAATCGGCCGGATTAATCAGTATCCGTTTGTTCCTGATTCTATTGAATGAAGCTTGTGGTATTTTGATGGAGGGTATTTCGAGTGTTGAAGATATTGACCGTGTATTGACCGTTGGGTTTGGTCACCGTCAGGGTGTTTTCCGTACTGCCGATCAAATGGGTATTGAAAAGATTGTGAAGCTCCTTGATAATTTATGGGATGAGTATGGAAGTATAAAATACAAGCCATCGCCTGTATTGTTGCGTCTTTCCAGAGCAAAACATTATGGTGTAAGCCGTAGTAAAGGTTTTTATACATACGACGAATCAGGTAATATAGTTAAATAGTTGAAGGCATGAAGGTATTAGTTTTGAATTGTGGTAGTTCGTCTATTAAGTATAAATTGCTCGATATGGAGAGCAATATTGAACTTGGTTCAGGAGCGATAGAAAAAATTGGTATGAAAGGCTCGTTTCTGAAACATAAACGTCAGGACGGAGCAAAAGTAACATTAAAGGGCGAAATTTTAGAGCACCAGGTTGGTATTGAGTATATTTTAGGTATTCTTACCAGCGAAAAACATGGCTGCATTAAATCCCTCGAAGAAATAAACGGTGTAGGTCACCGCGTGGTACATGGTGGCGAAAAATTTAATTCCAGTGTATTGATTAATCAGGAAGTTATTCAAAAACTGGTTGAATGTATTGATATTGCCCCTTTGCATAACCCACCAAATTTAGCGGGTATTAATGCCATTGCCGAATTATTGCCAGCAGTGCCTCAGGTAGCTGTTTTTGATACAGCTTTCCACCAGACAATGCCCGATTATGCTTATATGTACGGCATTCCTTATTCATTATACACCAAATACGGCATTCGTCGTTATGGTTTCCACGGCACCAGTCACCGTTATGTATCGAAACGTGCTGCTGAATTCCTCGGATTGGATTATTATAACTCAAAGATTATTACTGCGCACATTGGTAACGGTGTATCGGTAACCGCCATTGAGAATGGAAAATCAGTTGATACTTCAATGGGATTCACACCTATCGAAGGTTTGATGATGGGAACCCGTTCGGGCGATGTGGATTTAGGTGTGGTTACTTTCCTTATGGAAAAGGAAATGATTGGTTCGGCTGCTGTTTCTACTTTGTTCAACAAACACAGTGGTATGCTCGGAATTTCCGGTACTACTTCGGATATGCGCGATATTGATATTGCAATAAAAGAAGGCAATGACCGTGCCCGTTTGGCTCGCGAAATGTATGTATATCGCTTGCGCAAGTATATTGGCGCTTTTGCAGCTGCTATGGGTGGTGCTGATGCTATTGTATTTACCGGTGGTATTGGCGAAAACCATGTGTTCACTCGTAGATATATTTGTGAAGGACTTGGATTTATGGGTGTGAAGATTGATTACGATGTGAATGCCGTTTCGCAGGGAATAGCAGTAAAGCTTAGTACCGAAGATTCGGCCGTACAAGTAGCTGTAATTCCAACCGATGAGGAATTTATGATTGCATCTGATACATTAGAAATATTGAAAAATCTGAATTGATTTTTTTATTTATAAAAATAGAAGACACCTGGAAGTTAGCGTTTCAGGTGTCTTTTTTTATGTACTATCACCTAAATTGAACTGTATTTTATAGGGTAAGTGAAAAATATTCAAATCAAATTTCTATATTTGTAAATGAAAAGTTATTTCGCTATTAATCAGAAAAAAATCTAATACAAGAATTATACATTATGAAAATACTTGTTTTGAACTGCGGAAGTTCATCTATTAAGTACAAATTACTTGACATGCAAACCAAAGAGGAACTGGGTTCGGGAGCGGTTGAGAAAATTGGCATGAAAGGCTCGTTTCTGAAACATGTTCGCAGAGATGGTCAGAAGGTATTGCTTAAAGGTGAAATACTTGAACATCAAATTGGAATTGAATATATTTTGGGTGTTCTGTCGAGTGCAAAACATGGATGTATTACTTCGTTCGACGAGATAAACGGAGTTGGACACCGCATTGTGCATGGGGGCGAAAAATTCAATTCCAGCACTTTGATTACCGACGAGGTAATTCAGAAAATAACCGAATGCATTGACATAGCTCCTTTGCATAATCCGCCGAATTTAGCCGGTATCAGAGCCATTGCGGAGCTGTTGCCTACTGTTCCTCAGGTGGGAGTTTTCGATACCGCATTTCACCAGTCAATGCCCGATTATGCTTATATGTACGGCATTCCTTATTCATTATACACCAAATACGGCATTCGTAGGTACGGTTTTCACGGTACCAGCCACCGTTATGTATCCAAGCGAGCAGCCGATTTTCTGGGGCTCGACTATAATAACTCCCGCATTATCACCGCTCACTTAGGCAATGGCGGATCGGTTTGCGCCATAAAGAATGGGGTTTCGGTTGAAACGTCGATGGGATTTACCCCTATCGAAGGTTTAATGATGGGAACCCGCTCGGGCGATGTAGATTTGGGCGTAGTTACTTTTCTGATGGAAAAAGAGATGATAGGCTCGGCGTCGGTTTCTACGTTGTTCAATAAACACAGTGGCGTATTGGGTGTGTCGGGCGTTTCGTCCGATATGCGCGATGTGAGCAAGGCCAAAAGTGAAGGAAACGAACGTGCCCGTTTGGCCTGGGAGATGTACGAATACAAAGTAATGAAATATATTTCGGCTTATGCAGGTGTTTTGGGTGGTGTAGATGCCATTATCTTTACCGGTGGAGTGGGAGAGAACCAAACCGAAACCCGCGAGTATATTTGCAGGCAATTGTCCTATCTGGGGGCAAAGATTGATTATGATTTAAACAGGGCAACACGAGGCAAAGAAGTGCTTCTTAGCACACCCGATGCTACAGTAAAGGTGGCCGTGATTCCTACCGACGAAGAATTTATGATTGCTGCCGATACATTGGAAATTTTATTGAAGCTATAAAAGCAGCTTCAATAAGGCATAAAGCGCCCGGACGATCTATCGTTCAGGCGCTTTTTTTGTGTTTTATTGCTCTGTAAGTGAATACATTCTCTGGCGATGCGTTATTTCCAATTTTCATAATTCATATAAAATATTGAGGCTAAAATTTCTTATTTATAAAAATATATTTTACTTTTGCAAAGTATAATGTTAATCTTATTTTTGTAAAGGTCTGTAGAGTTGCAGTCGGTGTTTAGCGCAAGTTTAGGCGTAGCCGTAACTTGTGCTGGAAACCAGAGAAGTTTGTAACTTCTTATTTTGAGCAATCATTAATAGTTCAAAGCTGTCATATTATGAGTCGTAAGTACAAGTTTAGAAATCCAGAAGCGGTTTATTTTGTGACTTTTAGTACTGTAAATTGGATAGATGTGTTCATCAGGAGAGAATACAAAGATATTTTAGTAGATAGTTTGAATTATTGCATCAAAAATAAAGGTCTGGTTGTTTATGCTTGGGTGATAATGAGCAATCATGTACATTTGGTTGTTGAGAGAAGAAGTATAGCTTTGGAGGATATTATGCGTGATTTAAAAAAACACACATCAAAATCCATATTAAAAGCTATTGAAGAAAATCCTCAGGAAAGTAGAAAGGAATGGATGTTATGGATGTTTGAACGTGCGGGTAAAAAGAACGGAAATAATACAAAATATCAACTATGGCAACAGCACAATCAACCTATTGAGCTTACTGTAAAAGCCTTTGCCATTGATTCATCGATTGATTATATTCATAATAATCCGGTAAAAGCAGGTTTTGTTCATCGGCCAGAAGATTATCCATATAGTAGTGCCGGTGATTTTGCCGGAGAGAAAGGAATGGTCAATATTGAACCATGTTAATAATTGTCAGTTGTAAACTGCTTTGGTTTCCAGTCCAAGTTACGCTTCGCTAAACTTGAACTAGGCACATTGCATGATTCAATAAATTTGGACTAAGGGTGAACATATAACTTTAGATGTTTATTGTTGATGATGGGGGACTGAACGTTGATAATGCCACCATCAACGATAAATAGGGGGGTATGAATGTTGATGATGCCACCATCAATGATGGATAGGGGGGCACGAACGTTGATGGAGGCATCATCAACGTTGATGATGGGGGTCTGAACATTGATGGAGGGGGTATTGGTGATGAAGATGATGGTTTTGATGATAGTGAAATGATTTTAGGTCTGGAAAATTCTTTTTTTTATACTTTGTCTAACTATTTAAAACGAAAAATCATGGCAAACACGAAGCCGAGGGTCGACATACCCCAAAATCCTGTCGAAGAATTGCATCTTGCCGGACGTATTTATGCTAAGCATCTTAGCGACGGTAATGTGTCTTTATTAAAAGCATTGCAAAGCAATGGTTGGGATGTGAATGGTCCCGAAATTGAAAATGCATTGGCTCTTAACAGCGAAGCCGAGGACTTGCAGCGTCAAGCCAATTTGGCCTATGCTAAACGTAACCTTTTGCTCGACAAAATTGATCCGTCGGTAAAAGCAACTCGTGACTTATTGTTGGGCGTTTTCCGCGACAACCCTAAGGAGCTTTCGCAATGGGGCTTCGACGTGAGCGACAGTCCCCGTGCTGCTGCCAAGAAAAAAGAGTAGCCGGTAAGGACTAATCCCGAATGTTGAACGAAGTGCCTGTCACTTCGTCTAAGCTAAAAGCAAGGCATCACCCTTGCCTCAAACATGGAAAAAGGCACGAGTAATTGTGTCTTTTTCTGTTAGAAAAAGGATTATACTTGAAAACAATACTAAAAGCAGGAGCTTTCATTATAGCTTTGACATAACGAAATGTTTTGCCAAACATTGTGTGGCGGAGACTTTAAACGCTACTAGGAACGGGGTTGTAGTCTACTAAACATGTCGTTACTTAAAATTACATTATGTTTTATGGTTCTGTTATATTTAGATTTTTTGGTGTTCTACTACGTTGGATAGTGCAGAACTCTAAATCGGTATTTTTCAATAGAGAAAAGAGAGTGAAGTTCAAAGAATTTTGGAGTAGTAATCTAAATATTGATTTTTATTCAAAGTCTTCAAATGAATTCTTAGATATTATAATTGGTGCTTTTTTTATCCTTGCAGTATGTGCTCTTTTATTCTTTATGAAGGTTTGATGATAATGTTTCCTCTGCTGCCGCACGAATTGCATCGTGTGGGAATTGCAGAAACAGATAGAGAATAATCAGTAGAAAATTGCCTGTTCTTTTGTCAAAATTATGAGTGTTGCCACACGATGCGATTCGCGCGGCAGTGGTGAATAAATAATATCAATTACTTATGTTATTATACATTTCAATTTTTGGAATTTTTTTATCAGTTATTCTTCTTTATTTTAATGCAAAGAACTACAGTTCGAGTATTTACCTTGGTATCTACTTTATTTTAGTTTGTTTGTATGGAATAGACGAATATGTTATGCTTTGGTCAAAATCGATATTTTGGATAACTGTTTTTTGTACCAACGTTGTGTTTACTACTTATGCTGTGGGTCCATTGTTATATTTATACATTCGCAGCGTTTTGACAGATAATGCACGTCTCAAAATGAAAGATATCTGGCATTTTGTACCAATGCTGATCTACTTAATTGCAGCTCTACCCTATATATTTACTCCGTATGCATTTAAAGTAAAAATAGCTAAGGCTATCATTTCCGATCCGGGCTTTATGGGTCAATATCATTTCACAATACTTTCCGATTGGTTTACAGTTCCCGGAGTATACCTGAGTCGTCCATTATTGGCATTAGCTTATTCCATTGCCTCTGCTATAATTCTTTATAAGCATTTTAAATTGCGGAAGCATGCCAACAGGTTAATGCGCGAAAGATTTATACATCGGTGGCTTATTACTTTATTTGGTTTTCAACTTTTATTGCTTGTCAGTCATGTATTTTTCTTATTTGGATGTTTTGATATAGCGCATAGTTCTATGGAACTATCTGAAGAAGTTGTGAATTTCACGTCATCGATTGGTCTCATTGGTCTTGTTCTGTCTCCTATCTTGTTTCCTCGTATTCTGTACGGTTTACCCAATATACCCACCAATGTGCCTATAGTACCGGATGCTGTTTCTGACAACCCGAATGCTGATTCAACACCAGTGGCACGGAAGACTCCTGCTTATGAAGAAGAATATATGCTTATTATTACCGAAAAAATTGATGAGTGTATGAGCAAACAGCAACTATACCTTCAAAAAGATCTGAACTTATCTCAACTTTCAGTAATTATCAATATTCCGACACATCATTTAGCCTATTTCTTTTCGGGTTATATGGGAATGACATTTAATGACTACCGCAATGTATTCAGAGTTGAACATGCCAAACGATTGATTATGGATCAAAAAACAACCATGATTACTCTAGAGGCTGTTGGCTTATTGTCGGGTTTCTCCAATCGTAACACCTTTTCCCGGGTTTTTAAAGAACAGGAAGGGATGAGTCCAAGTGCTTTTGCAGCACAATATAGCAGATAATACAATAGAAATGTAGTTCTGATTACTACGTGTTAATTTAACTTGCATTGATTTTATAAAATTGGTGCAAGCTATCTCTGTTATTTTTCAAACCCAAGTAGTCAAACCCATAATTTTGTACTGAATTAATACATTTTGTACGGTGCTAAGCTAGAAATAGAATATGCGCCAAAAATTGATTTTGACAATTCAGAACAACTAATTCATCATAAATAAAAAACTCTTATGAAAACAACTACTACAAAATTATGGTTATTGCTACTTTTAGTAAGTATCAACTTAAGCCTACAGGCTCAATCCTATGTTCCCATCACAGTTACTGGGTTTAACGCCGATTTAATTGCCAACGGCAGTGGTACAGTAACAGCAACCACGACCAATGGATTTGATAGTGATGACTCTGGGGGTGAGAATTATTATGTTTCGGGATATTCTACAGGTTCCTATGGACTTCCAGTTAGTGGGATAATTAATAGTGCTTCAACTACAGGAGTGAAATATCAGTTAGCTGACTATTCAAAAAATAACGCCTTATTATTAGTGAGTCTGAACCAAACGGGTACCTTAACCTTTTCTAACCCGGGTAGTTTTGCTAAGCTCGCTATATGTGCTGCCAGCGCAGGAACTCCGGATGGGGCTACCGCTTTTACTGCTCGTGTAAATTTTAGTAATTCAACCTATACAGATTATAATTTCACTGTTCCTGATTGGTTTTCTGCAGGTACCTACTGCATTACAGGAGTAGATAGAGTTTCTAGAAGTGGGACTTTTGATAATAATAATGCCAACCCTAAAATGTTTGATTGTATAATCACATTGAGTTCAGCCGATCAACTTAAAGTTGTTTCAAGTATTCTTATAACAAAAACCGGCTCTAATGACAGAACAGGAATTTTTGCTATCTGTGGTGTAACAGCTGTTGGTGCTCCACCCGTTGTAGTAGCTACTGCAGCCACTAATGTTACCACTACCGGATTTACAGCCAACTGGAATGCAGCTTTAAATGCAACCTCATACATAATAGACATTTCAACCTCAAGCCTCTTTGCTACTTATGTAACCGGCTATAATAACACTAATGTTGGTAATGTACTTACCAAACAAATAACCGGATTAACAGCAGGGACAACCTATTATTACAGAATACGTGCTACAAATGCCAGTGGAACAGGACCCAATTCTACTATTTCGGTAGAAACTCCGGGAATGCCTGATCTTACTACTACCACTGTTACAAATATAGCTACTAGTACTGCTACATCGGGTGGTAATGTGGATAACGATGGCGGTTCTACCATAACTGCACGCGGAGTATGTTGGAATACTGCAGGAACACCAACAATAAACGATAGTAAAACAACAAATGGTACAGGTACAGGAAGCTTTACAAGTTCAATAACCAGTTTGTCGTCAAATAAAACCTATCACATTAGAGCTTATGCCACTAACGCTACAGGTACATCGTATGGTACAGAATTGACTTTCACAACAACAATTGGAACCGGATTTGACAAAACAGGAGATCAGCAGGTTACTATATATCCAAATCCGGCAACAGATGTATTCCATATAAGTGGTTTGAGCGGCATTTCATCTATCTCATTAACCGATTTAAGTGGAAGAACTTTACTCAGTGAACAGGCTTCAAATAACGAAGTGATACTGGGAAATACTTTACCAAAAGGAATCTATATTTTGAAAATCCAAAATAATGAAGGTACTTTAGAACGAAAAGTGATTAAAAAATAAAATACCTATTCAAACCCGTTAATTCTTTAAATAAATGAGTAAAGTTGGATAAAGAAAGGGCTTATCGGTGAGAGGGCATGTAATAAAATAGGCAGAGAAATTCAGATAGTTGAACTTCTCTGCCTTTATTGTTTTTTACTAATCCCTTACGTGTGGGAGTTTGCATTATTATTTACTTCAACACAATTATATTGTGCAGCATCAATCGGTTTTTAGAACTCGAATTTTTCGATTTTGAAAGTAGCCAGATCTTTGAGAATAGCAATGTTTTTGATAAAATGAGCGCTTTTTTCATGAATGGCAAGTGATTGTTCGTCTTTCCAGGTTTCGCAAAACAACAATACATTTGTTCGGGTAGCGCTTTCGTAAATATCGTAAGCTATACAGCCTTCTTCTTTAACTGAAAAAGTGGTTAGTTCTTTGGCTGCTTCCAGTACTTTGGCACGATTTACTTCTTCTAATGAGATAAATACATTTAATCGGATCATAATTTCTGATTTTTAATTAATTTGTTACAAATGTAGCAAGTTCCTAATGAAATCTGGTGTGAATGGTGCTAAATAATTATTAAAGAAAGTGCGAATTTTGTCTCGTGATTAAACATTGCATCCCCTCATAAGGGTTTAATTCAGTTATTTCTTGTTGTT
>Ga0302215_10001197_pt1 | contig 18783 bp, 9 predicted proteins | sample II_Fen_N3_1_FD_194580 | JGI IMG/M metagenome (GOLD analysis project Ga0302215, IMG submission 194580) | Peat permafrost microbial communities from Stordalen Mire near Abisko, Sweden - II_Fen_N3_1 | ecosystem: Environmental > Terrestrial > Soil > Wetlands > Permafrost | place: Sweden: Abisko...
AGAAAGTTATTAGTCACTCTACTTCGGAAAGAAATTCAGGAACTCGACATGATTACAGAAGGATTTATGGAGATGGACGAATATCCGAAAGCCATTATCTTATTATCACAACGAAAAACTGAAGAAATTCAAACCTATATCAAGCAACTGTCCGAACTAAAAAAAGAACAGATTCCTACTGAAAAAAGTTTAGCTTCAGCAAACGGATTACCTGAAATTGAACAGATTAAAACAAACACACCTGCTGATATTGCTCCAACCATTGATACAAATACAGAAATTGAAATTCAGGACGAAATAGAAAGCGCTATAGAATTTTCAACCGAACTAATTGATTTGAACGAAGCGACGGAGCCGGAACAACTAGAAGAAACGCTTGAATTAACCATTGAGCTACCAGCAAAGCCGGAAATAATTGACGAAAAGCCAAGTGTAATTGTGGATGAAAAACCTGTCACTTCTGCTGCTTCAAGAAATGAGTTATTATCGAAACCCAACAAAACTCTAGGTTCTGTTTTGGCCAATAAGAAAATAACCGACATTAAACAAGCGATAAATATCGGCGATAGGTTTCGGTTTCAGCGTGAATTGTTTAAAAGCAATGGAGAAGACATGAACAAAACGCTGAATTATATCAATCAACTGGCAACATTGGAGGAAGTACTCTCATTTCTTCAGTCAAAATATAACTGGCCAGTCGAAAATGAAGCTGTGGAGGATTTTTTGCAAATTGTCAAAAGAAGATTTTTATAAACCCGAAGCGTTCGTTGTAAAAAAAATATCAAAAATTATTATATCATATAAATGAAGTTATTTGTTGTTCCTACCCCCGTTGGTAACCTAGAAGATATGACCTTTCGGGCCATTCGTATTTTGAAAGAAGCTGATTTAATTTTGGCCGAAGATACGCGTACCAGTGGTTTTCTGCTAAAACATTTCGAGATCAAAACTCCCATGCAGTCGCATCACAAATTCAATGAACATAAAACGGTAGAAAGCGTTATTCAACGTATAAAAAATGGACAAACCATAGCACTGATTTCAGATGCAGGTACGCCAGCCATTTCCGATCCGGGCTTTTTGGTAGTTCGACAGTGTGTTGAGAATGGAATTGATGTAGAATGTTTACCCGGAGCAACCGCTTTTGTGCCCGCATTGGTAGCTTCGGGGCTTCCGAACGACCGTTTCTGCTTTGAAGGCTTTTTACCTCAAAAAAAAGGTCGTCAGACAAAATTCACAGAATTGGAAAGCGAAAAACGAACCATGATTTTCTATGAATCGCCGTTCAGACTCGTAAAAACATTGACTCAGCTATCAGAACATTTTGGCAACGACCGAAAAGCATCTGTTTCTCGAGAGATTTCGAAGATGTTTGAAGAAACAAAACGGGGAACTTTGCAGGATTTAGCACTGTATTTTACAGAACATTCGCCCAAAGGAGAAATTGTTTTAATTGTTGCAGGATTAGAAGAATAACATTACCTTTGCACCCGAAAATGAGAGCCTAGAAACACCTCAAAAAACAGTCGATTTTAGACACTTCTCAATCATTCGAAAAATTTATCTTTGACACCCATTTTTCATCAACTTATCAGTTAATTTAGCTTCATTTTATGAAACCTATTTTGCTTACTTTGGCTATTTCCTTACTCTTGTTTTCGTCGTGCGGCAAACAGTCTTCTGACTACCAACGATTAAAATCCGAAAACGATTCCCTAATGAGTGCGAAGCTTAAACTTCAGGAAGAAATCGATGCTTATTTTTCGGCAATGAATCAAATTGAGAAGAATATTGAGAAGATAAAAAGCACCGAGAACACCATCTCAATACAGCCTATAGGTCAAGAACTTGACGACGATACCCGCACAAAAATCAACGAAGATTTGACGTATCTAAACGATATGCTTCAGACCAACAAGGAAGAATTGGCTCGTCTAAAATCGAAATTAAAGAAAAGTGCTTTCAAATCGTCCGAACTTGAACAAACCATTGCTCGTTTAACAAAATCACTTGAAGAAGAAAGTACTAAGGTAACGCTTTTACAAACCGATTTATCGAAAAAAGACTCCTTAATTGTTCAACTTAACAATGTAGTATCTGAGAAAGATCAGAACATAGAAGAACTATCCACCGAAAACAAAACGAATGAAACCAAAATTAAGGAGCAAGACGAAACAATTCACACCGCATGGTATGTTTTTGGCTCAAGAAGCGAACTGAAGAAGCAAAAGATTATTACTTCCGATGGATTATTCAGCTCCCAACGGGTTCTTCAAAGCGATTTCAATAAAAATTATTTTGTACGTATTGACGCGCGTAACACAAAATCAATCCCTTTGTACTCGACACATGCAAAAATACTCACAAGCCACCCAAAATCGTCCTATACACTCGAAAAGGAGAACGGCAACTTCGTACTACTTATTGTTGATCCGAGTGAGTTCTGGAGCGTTAGCAAGTACCTAGTAATTGAAGTAGACTAACATTACTAAATCTAAGACAGATAAACAAAAATGCATTTCCAGGCAATGGGAAATGCATTTTTTGTTTAAGTTTTGTTATCTTACTAGGGCTGATAAATTAACAGAATAAAAGTAATTTATAGTTCATTTCACCACTTTTATTTAACTGGAAATTTCGACATTAGTATATTGTGTTGTAATAGATTTATTTTCGGTTAAGCATTACTCACTTATCTAACGTTTACATCCACTTTTCCTTTGATGTCACGTGACGAACTTCTGGAATACCTAAGCGGGCAATACCTTTTGAACTAAATCTTGACTGCGCATAGCAAAATTCGACCTATTCTTTAGTAGTCAGCAACGAAAGTGCATTTTCCACCCGATCTTCAAAAGGTTTGGTTACAACAAGGTATACGGTTTTATTTTGCTGCGCAGTAACCATTATAGAGATTCCTAAACTATTGACAGAATTATTGATTTCAGGTTATAATAAATTGCTTATAAATATAAAATGAAACGAACATGTTGCACAAAACTAATGCTATACTATAGTTTCGAAGCAACATATTCGTCTCATTTTGCAAATAATTGTATTTTATAATTTCACAACAATTTTTGAGCCATCATATTGAATAGTTTTAGGTTCTGACGTTGTTTTGCCGATTGCGATAATACGGAATGTCCTGTTTATCAACATACCTTCAAAACTGCCTTTGCGGTCGCCAATGGTAAGGATACCTTCAGCATCGTTGTAGTCGAAGCTAATGTTAGAGAAAAGTCCTTTTTCGTAATTGTAGTTAGTGCCCTCGTCTTCGTACAAGCTGAACTTACCGTCTTTACCTCGATACACTCGTATTTCGATATTTTCGCCTTTCTTTTCGGAAGCATATTGCATCACCGGACCAACTGGCAGGATAGTACCGGCAGGAACGAACAGAGGAATGCGTTCGAGCGGAGCTTCTACACTTACTTTTTGTCCACCTTCTATAAGTTTGTTAGAGTAGAAATCGTACCACTTGTTTTCAGCAGGGAAATAAACCTCACGGTTGCGCGCTTTGTAGCTGTAAACCGGACAAACCATCAATGCCGGACCTAAAAGGAATTGGTCGCTAACGCCGAAAGTTTTCTTATCTGCTGTATAACTCATGGCCAACGAACGCATCAACGTATAATCGCTATGGTAAGCCATACCTGCCAATGAGTATATATATGGCATCAGGCGATAACGTAGTTGGTCGTAATAAACAAGGCTTTTGTAAACCGGATGATTTTCAGGAGCCATGTTGTATATTTCGCGGTATGGGAATTGTCCATGGCTGCGGAAAAGTGGCGCAAATGATCCAAACTGAAACCAACGCACGTTCAGCTCACGCCATTCGTTAAGATCCGCATTTTCCAGACCTGTTTTGTCAAATGCTTTTTGTCCTTCATCGTAACGTTTTTCAACACAGAATCCACCAATATCCATAGTCCAGAATGGAACACCTGACATGGCAAAGTTAAGTCCTGCTGATATTTGCGCCTTCATATCTTCCCAACGGGTAGCGATATCGCCACTCCATGTTGCGGTAGAATAACGTTGCAAACCGGCAAATCCAGAACGTGTCAACAAGAATACACGTTTGTTATTATCCACTTCACGTTGTCCATTGTAGATAGCATCGGCATTCTCTAGCGCATAAGCATTAAAATATTTCCAGGAAGAACCAAGAGCCGTTGGTCCGCACAATTTTTTGCGATAATCCATATCGGTACAATCCCTGACATTTGGTTCTGAAGCATCCATCCACCAAGCATCAAATCCTTTTACGTAAATGTTGTCTTTCATCTGATTCCAGAACAATTTTCGTGCTCCGGCACTGTATGCATCGTAGAACGATCCGACATATCCCGGCCCAACCCAGTCGCGGATACTATCTTTCGCAGCCTGCATATACATCCAGCCTTTTTGTTCAAATTGTTTGAAATGGTCGGTTGTTACATAGAACTTCGGCCATACCGAAATCATGATATGAGCATTCTCTTTGTGTAACGAATCCACCATACCTTTTGCATCCGGGAAACGAGCAAGATCGAATTTGTGGCTTCCCCACTCAGATTCCGGCCAGTAATTCCAGTCAAGAACTATATTATCAAGTGGAATATTACGCTTACGATATTCCGAAACAACGTTCAGCAATTCATCTTGTGTTTTATAACGTTCGCGACTTTGCCAGTAACCCATAGCCCATTTAGGCATAATGCTTGCCTTGCCGGTCAGAGTGCGGTACCCGCTGATCACATTGTCCATATTTTTACCTGCAATAAAATAGTAATCCATCTTGTCGCCCATTTCAGACCAAAAAGATATATTGCCATTTTTCTCCAACATGCTTGAAGATAATGCTTTCAGACCGATATAAGAAACACCGCCATCTGGTTTCCATTCCATTTTTATTTTAGTACGTTTCCCTTTTTCAAGTGGGAAACGGAAACGGTAGGTATTTGGATTCCACGAAGTTCTCCAACGTTCGGGCACTATCAATGAATCGTTAAGCCATACTTTAGTGTATCCTGCATAATAAAGGCTGAACTTGAATGTATCGGTTGCGTTTGCAACGATAGATCCTTCCCAAACGATCGAACCATCGTTGAATTTGAATTCGACTGGAAATTTCTTAACTGTTTTCAAGTTTTCGTAATCTATCGCCGATTCCTGACGGACAATCGGAGCTTGGTTTTTTTGAGTGTACGTGGCAGTAAGTGAACCTTCCTTACCCTCACTGTTGTAGAGCGTAAATTGGTTCAGATCCTTGTAATCGCGTGGATCGCCGTACTTGCTCTGCGAATAGTTATCCCACAAAATTCCATAGTTGTTGGTGGACATAATGAAAGGAATTGACACCTTCGTGTTGTACTGGAAAAGATCTTCGCTTTTGTTTTTGTAGTTGAAGTCGTCCGACTGATGTTGCCCCAAGCCATAAATCGCTTCTCCGGGAGTACCGGTGAAGACTTGTTGCATAGTGTAGCCTTTATCGTTTTCAACAGCAAATGGCTTAAAGCTTCTTCCGCCTTTTACCTCTTGAAGCAATACTTTCCCCGATTTGTCAGAAAATGAAATGTCACCTGTAAGCAGTGAAACTTTCACCACAAGTTCATCGGTAGATAGTTGTGCCAATTTTGCATTGTTTGTCACTTTAAATGGCGTTTTTGATGCTAATCCCTGTACAACGCAGAGACTCGATACGTTTGGAATAACGCTTTCCGGTGAAGCTTGAACACGGACAATTTGACTATTAACAACATTGATTTCAATGGTTTTCGCTGCTCCATTTTTGGGCGAAACCTTCATGCCGTTTTGCAATGTTTGAACAGTGCCGGCTGCGAACATGTATCCTGCGGCAACCAGAAATACAATAAAAAAAGAAATTCGTTTCATAAAAAAGTAATTATAGTATTATTTATTATTCACTCCAAACCAAAACACCTGCCGGTTTCAATATATTTTCTCCAACTAATATTTTGGCAGTTGCAGGCAGGTTCATGGTATAATTATCCGAAGAATAGTTTACGGCAATGTAAAATCCATCGCGCCAATAAACATAAACACCTTCAGGGTAGTTTTCGGTAGTTGCACCAGCTTTGGTGTAAGTATCGCGCAAAATATCCTTTTCAAGTTTTGAGTCATCGGTATCGACACCAATATAGGTAACTGACCCCTTACCAACTTTGTGTTTTACAACGGCTGTTTTTCCTTTATAGAACTGATTGTCATAAGTTGCAAGCACTTCGGTGTTTTTATCGGCATCGAGCAAATCAGCCCAGTTATTCCAACCGTAATGGGACGATTTCATCACAATGTCTCCTTTAGCGTAACCCGAAAGCATATCGGTGGCTTTGACATGCGCCCCGATAAGGCATGAAATGGGAGCAGCGCATTCCCCTTCCCAAAAATGCCCGTCGCGATTTTTAGTCGCCGTACGGCAGGTAATGATCAGGTGACCTCCGTTTGCTGCATAATCGTTCCATTTCTTCACCAAAGCCGAATCGGCCAATTCATACGCCGGAACAATAAGAAATTTATACTTAGAAAAGTCTGCTGTTTCTGGAATCACAGCTGTGGGAGCTCCGAAGGATTTTGCCATTTCGAGGAACTTCACCGGATAATTCCACGCATCCCATTGGAAGGTTTGCTTTTGCCTGTCTATACTCCAGTAGTTTTCGAGATTCCAAAGGATAGCCGTTGAACGGGAAGCCAGTTTTTCGGGCATCTTTGTACCCGGTTTGTATTGTTTCCTGAGTTCTTTTACTTCCTTCATAAATTGGATATACTCCTCTCCACCCTGCGATGGTGTTACCCCATCAGTTTTTATCACTCCTGAGTGGTATTGCTCCGAGCTGTACAAAACCTGACGAAAACGATAAGAACAAGCCAATTTTCCTCCCGCAGCAAAGGTGTGATACAGCCACATGCGTACCGTTCCCGGCAGAAGCAGCGGATTGTAGCTACCCCAGTTGACTGGGCCGGGTTGCATTTCCATCACACCGGAAACTCCACCGACCGATTTATAATACTCGGCAGCAAAAAGAACAGCTTTACTGTCGCCCAGACGAAATCCTAATTCCCCTATATTACCACTGCCACCATTTGGATAAGCGGTGTAGGCAGCAAAATCAAGTTTTTTGGTACGTCTCGGATCTGCACCTGTGCAAATTGCCGTATAATTAGTTGTTGTATATTGATTTTTAGAAATGTACTTTCTCAAAGCGTCTGCCTCAAGATCCAAAAATTCGGCTTGGGCATCGGCACAGTAGCGTTTGAAATCGAGCAACGCATGAGGATTGTTACCCCACCAGCCCACTAAATTAGTATTTGGGATAATAACCTGTTCGAAATTGTTAAACCACTGGCTCCAGAAAGCGGCTCCCCACGCATTATTCAACGCATCAATGGTTTTGTATTTTGCTTTCAGCCAAAGCCTGAAGGCCTCTTGCGATGCCGGGCTGTAGTCGGGAATTGCCGGGGGCTCATTATCGATTTGCCAACCAGTTACATTTTTATTTTGCCCATAATGTTTGGCCATTTCGGTTACAATTCTCTCCACAAACATACGATATTTGGGGTTTGCAATTGAACCCAGTCCGCGCGTACCATTCTCGGCACGAATGTAGTGGCTGTCCATAATAAAGGTTTCGGGATAGTTGATGCGCATCCATGTCGGGGTAGTTGCCGAAGGCGTACACATAACCACCTTTAGGTGATACTTGGCACAAAGATCCACCACTTTGTCAAGCCATGCAAAATCAAACTTACCTTCCTCGGGCTCCATTTTGAACCACGCAAACTCAGCGATGTGGACAAACTCAAAACCCATATCCGAAATCTTCTTGATATCACGTTCCCACTGGTTTTCTTTCCAATGTTCGGGATAATAATAGATACCGGTCGTGACCAGGTCTTTCTCAGGAAAAAACTGATTGGCATTTTGCGCCTCAACGGCAAGCCCTGAAAATAACACTAACAAAAAAATCAAGAATTGTTTCATAATCTACTCTTAAAATACAAACCTTAAAATATACATACTAACACGTTCAAAATTACTATTAAAATAACGAAATAACCAAAGACAAATCAAATGATACGCCCAGGTTATTACGTTATTTATCTATTTTTATCCTCAAAAAGCAGATTCATTCTACTTTCTCAAACCGAATAATTACTTCTTAATTATTTTAAAGGATTTTGTCCAACTTTCTCCATAAACTTGTACAATATACATGTTGGGACTTAGGGAAGAACCTAAAGTCATTGAGTTTGAAACAGCCGAACCTTTTATTGTTTCAACTTTCTTCCCCATCATATCGAACACATCAATAGACACAATCTCGTCGGGCTTATCGCATTTTAGTTCAAAAGTAGATGTGAATGGATTCGGATACAATGACATCTGGTTTTCTACTTGTTCTACAGTTGCAATTTCAGTTGTTACTGATTTTACAAGTAGAGGTCCACTGACAGTAGTTATTGTCCATAGCTGATTATTGCTATTACTGGTCTTATATTGACATAAATCAGCACCATTAGTAGTTTTGCCCAAACCATCAAGATACAAACCGGTAGCTCGGTTCTTGAACTTAATATAACTTCCTGATGTTACTTTTTGCCATTGCTGATTATTACTGGTACTGCTGCTATATTGACCGGCAATAGAATTATTAGCAGTTTTACCCATGCCATCAATGTATAAACCTGTATTCTTGTTTTTTATTTTAACATAGCTTCCAGCTGTTTCTAAAACCCATTGCTGAGCTGTACTTCCACTGTTACTCCATTGACCACAGTTGTCTCCATTATTCGTTCTACCCATGCCATCAATTAACAGTCCAGTGGCTCGATTGGTGAAAGAAACATAGGTAATCGCTGCAGCTTTTTTCAGCAGAATTGCTGTTGTAGATAGTGCCGGTACAGTTATCGTAAGTGAATTTGAATTCACCGCTACTGTATTTGTTTTCAGTGCATTTTGAGTCTCCGAAACAAAACTCTCAGTGGCAGGTAAAGATGACAACTGCAATGTTTTGTAATTCCCATTGTCAACATTAAAATTGCTCAGATTGATTGTAGAAGTGCGGGAAGCTGCCATGTCGCGGTTTACAAGCAATATTGTCATCGAGTCTGCGGCTTCATTTATCGAGGAATAAGCCGAAACGATAGTATCTGCTGTTGAAACACTTGAAACACTATATTTTTTCGCATTCTTGCTAAACAGGTGTAAGGTTTCCCACATACCGATTGACCAGTTCCATGGTGAAAACAGTTCAACGCCATTGTTTGCAAATGTACCAAGATGCGAAGCATAAATAACAGATTCAAGGCTTGGGTTACTACTTGACATGGTACCCCATTCGCTTACCCCGGTTGTTATGCCGCTGTTTGCGCCAAACTCTTCGGTTACCCAGTCATTGACACGCTTGAAAATATATTCTTTTTTAAGTGAGTTATCCCAGCCGCCGTTCATTTTTCTAATACCGTTTGCTCCAGGATAATTATAGGTTTGGTCAAAATAAATCCGGTGTCCCTGCAGTGCAGCAGTATCATTACTATTATACCAAGGGTAGTTGTGAATATCTATTACGTCTACCAGTTTAATACCGGTTGCTTTATATTCATCGCCAAGGCGTTTGATGAAATACTCAAGAAATGGATAAAACTTTCCATTGATCCATATATTTTCACTTGCCCAATTGTACCAGAACCATTCAGAGGTACCAACAGGTCCGCAAAGCTTGATGTTAGGATTTATTGCTTTCGCTTTTTTCGCTAATTCGATGTAACGATCCATAAATGCAGAGGCCGCTAGCTGTACTGGCATAGCATAATCGTGCGTGCCGCTCCATATATCTACCTCGTTGTCCATACTCCAGTAAACAAACTTATTCTTGTCATACCCTTTACCATTGGCGCCAAACCAATTAGTTAGAATTGCAACCGAAGAGTCGGCTGGCCATGGCTTAGTAAACAAATTAACATCTCCATCAACCAGAGCCTTGCCGCCACCGGCTGGATTAACGACTCCTCCACCGGCTAAATTCTGACTAAGACCAGACCAATATTGTGATTGGTTGAAACCCCAGTCATTGAAATTATGTTGGTTGCTGGATGCAGCTCTGCCCAATAACTGAAAGGTAAACATCCCCTGGATGTTGTTAGCGCTATTGTCCATAACTCTTTGTGCCACAACATCCCAATCAGAAGCATAAACATTATTATACCAGTCGGGATGAACATCAAGCTTAGCCCTCCAGTTATAAGTTGTTGCATTGTTACCCCCAACCCTCACGAAGCGTAATCCCGCATCTTTATAATATTGCACTGAATTTTCCAAGCCATCATTTTTCCCATATATATTGGGAGAAATCAAGCGCTTGTTTTGGCTGGCATCTACAGCTATGGTAACTGACTGCGCCCACACATTTGCGGACATTAAAAGTACGATTGCAAAACTCATTAAACGGAGTTTTCTAATTGAGAAGTGTTTTTTCATGTGATTGATTTTAATAATTAAACATTGGTATTTACTTTGCGCAACGTTGCACAGAGTTTTATTTTAATGGGTAAAATTAACCCGGCTAACTTAAATTATAAGGTATAACGAATAAAGATTCAGGCATTAAAATGCCTTTGAATAAGGCTACCTCTTCAAAATTTTAAAGGATTTTGTCCAGCATTTTCCTGCAATTTGTACAATATATATGTTCGGTTTCAGCGAAGAACCTAAAGTCAATGAACCATTAACTGCTGAATGCCCAACCGTTTCGACCTGCCGGCCCATCATATCGAACACCGTAATACGGTCTATATCACCAGGATTATCAATCTTTAAATTAAGTGATGTTGTAAATGGATTTGGATATAATTCCAACCCATTATCCTGTAAATTAGTTGTACCCAAAATTGGAGATGCGTCTTTGACACCCTGCTGGATAGAACTTAATACATCTTTATCATTTGTCTTTCCGGTAGAGAAGTTGAATACTCCCCCTGTGTCCCAGCAATAGGTTATAATTCCCTTATTCATTGCCGCTTTCACAAAATACCTGTAAAATGATTTAATTGAAGCATTGTGAAGCGCCTGATCAGAAAGGGGTTCAGGAGGGCTTAACTTGCTCAGATCTCTTCTGAATGCGCCATATTCTCCAACAATAACAGGAATCCCTTTATCGATAAACTTTGTCTTCATTTGCCCTAAATATTTATCCATATCGCTTTCTTCGCCCCAAGTGGCATTACGGGAAACATCGGTGGTAGAATGATTGCCCTTTCCCCAATAATAAAACATTTTGCCCCAGCCTGCATCTCCATTTAGACCACAGAAATTCCAAGGAGTATAATAATGGACTTCAACTATCAAACGATTGGCAATCAGATCTTTCGGCATTGTACTCATCAATTTATAAGTATCGGAAATATCTGTCGATGGTCCCTGAACGACGAGCGTACGAGAGCTATTGTTTCCGCCGGTAACACGAACGGCGTTAATAAAAGTCTGGTGATATGATAATAAAACAGACATCTGAGTTGCATCTTTCGCAGGAGGCTCATTTGCACTGGCGAAAAGCAGATGGTCATTGTAAGCTTTAAAATAATTCGCAATTTGAGTCCAATGCGCACGTTGTCTGGCATTTACTTTGGCTGAATCTTTTACATTTATATGATCATCCAACCATCCAGTATCCCAATGGGTATTCATAACCACATACATGCTATCTTTCATACAATAATCAACTACCTTTTTCACATTGGCAAGCCATGTTGCATCAATTTTATAAGTGGCAGTATCAGAATGATAGAACCAGGCAACAGGAAGCCTGACTGTATTAAAGCCGGCAACTTTCACAGAATCAATGGTTCTCTGAGTAGTCGAGCCAAAGGAATTACGAGGAACCCAAGTAGCTTCAAGCACGTTTCCCAGATTCCAACCAAGTTTCATTTTATTTGCTATTTGTTGTGCAGTTGGCAACTCAGCTTTAACCGTTGCGGACATCAAAAGCCCGCTTGCAGTAATGGCAATAAGTATAACCTGCCTAAAAGAGCGAGATAATAAAGCTATTTTCATTTATAATATTTTTCTTATTCAATTTATAGTTTATTCCAGCTATATCAGGGTCTTGTGTTAGGAGACCCTGATATGGCATATTGAGTTTAATAAACCAATAGTTTTTTCGTTAAACTATTTTGATTGTTTGAAAACCTGACCAAGTAAATACCCGGTTTTAGATTGACATCCAATTGGGTGCGTTGCACATCAAACACAGTTTGTTCTAAAGCAGTCTGCCCGTTTATTTCGATAAGCTGTATGGTTGTCATACCTTTAAGCCAACCCAAATCAACAGTTAGCTGATTTCCGTTCAAAGGATTAGGAAACATGGCAATATCATCAGGCTTGATGACCTGTGACACACTAGTTAAAGTGTCTTTTGAAACAGTGATATTGCATATTGCCTTAAAGTTTCCGTCATTGGTCGTAGCTGTAATTACGGCTTTTCCACTTGACACAGCAGTTATCAGACCAGATGCACTTACAGTAGCAACACTGTTTTGACTTGAAGTCCAACTTACTGAATTCAGAGAGGCATTGGATGGAAGTACCGTGGTAGAGAGTTGTTTGGTTTCCCGAATTTTAATTGTGCCCATTTTTGGGGATACAGTAACACTTGTTACCGGAATGCCAACAACAATTTGTAACGTAGCTCTCTTTACACCAGCCATTGCACTAATAATTGCTTTACCACCTCCATGTCCTGTAACAAGCCCCGTGGAACTAACTGTTGCTGCGGAAGGATTATCTGAAGTCCATATAATTGTTTTATGCGTTGCATTACTTGGTGATACTGTTGCGGTTAATGAGGTCGTAGCATCAATAGCAAGAGAATTGGTAGTTTGATCAATTGTAACACCAGTTGCCGGTATTGTATCGGTTGCAGCTCGCAGCATAGAATTAACAATTCCATAGTCATTTACCTTACCTGTACTACGATTAAATAATGATCCGGTGTCCCAAACGAAAGGAATTGCCCCGTTTTTAAGTGCCGATTTCACCATATAGTAATAATAATACTCAACAGATTTCTCGTGAAGTTCCCGATCTGCCCCAGAAGCAAGTGTTCCACGTTTCCATGCCGCATACTCACCCAAAATTACAGGAACCCCCTTATCTATGAATCTTGTTTTAAGCGTATTACCGAAATAATTATCAATTTCAGCCTCTTGATTGTAGGTTGGATTATGTATAATATCGGTAGCAGAAAGATAGCCTTTTCCCCAGTAATAAATGCATTTAACGTTAACATCATCATTAGCCAAAAGGGCAAACTGATAACCATAACTGTGTGCTTCAAACATCAACCGGTCGGGGATCTCGTCTTTTGGAATGGTTGAATAGTCGGCGTGTCCCTGAAAAATCAGCGTTCGCGAACTATTATTTCCTCCCGTTGCGCGGACTGCTTTAATGAAGGTTTGTATATACGAATCTAATACAGTTCCCCCTTTTTGTATATCTTGAGTACTTGGCTCATTGGCGCAGGCAAAAAGTAAATGGTGATCATAATCTTTGAAATAATTTGCTATTTGTGTCCAATATTTTTTTTGTCTTGCATTTACAATGGCCGAATCGGCAGCGGTGACACGATTTTCCAGCCAACCTTTATCCCAGTGAATATTAATCATTACATACATACTGTCTTTAATGCAAAAGTCAACATTTTTTTTAACTTGGGCAAGGTAAGCCGGTTTAATTATACTGGTGATAGTATCGGAATTATTAAACCATGCGCAAGGAAGCCTAACTGAATTAAAACCAGCAGCTTTTACTGAATCAATGAGTCTTTGGGAAGCATTACCTGGTGTTGCCCAAGTAGCTTCAAGCGTGTTTCCAAGATTCCAACCAAGTCTCATTTTGCTGGCAATTTGCTTTGCAGTTGGTAAAACAGCCCACACACTCGTGGACATCAATAAAACGAGCATAACGCTCGCGAAACGAAGATTTCTAAATTTTAGTGATTTTTTCATGATATAAAAATATTTTTAAAAAATTTTAAGGTTAATATAATAACAACTTATATTTAAATGAATTATCACCACAAAAGGTTTTCAAATTCTTTTGTGGTGTTAAGTATTATTATTTGCAAACGGTTGTTGTAGAAGCTTCTTTGTATCCTTGATTAATAGCATTAACAATACCCCGATCAAGAATTGCACCTGTGCTCCGATTGAACAACCAACCGGGGACATCCCAGCAAATCGGGATTAATCCTTTACTAACAGTAGATCTAACAACACATTTGTAAAAAGACTCCACTGAAGCGCTGTTAAGCTCCTGATCTGAAGGCGTACCAAGTTTTCGTTTTCCCGCACCAAATTCGCCGACAATTACCGGAATCCCTTTATCGACAAACTGGGCTTTCATTTTTCCAAAATTCTTATCCACATCGCTTTCTTCACCCCATGTGGCATTGTGGGCGGCATCTGTTGTCGAATGGTTGCCCTGTCCCCAATAGTAGAACATTTTACCCCAGTTGGCATCATTTTCCATAAGACAGAATTGAAATGGGGTGTAATAATGAACTTCAGCCATAAGGCGGTCGGCAATTATATCCACAGGCAAAGTATTCATTAATTTATAAGTATTATCAACATCAGTTGAAGGACCTTGAAAAATAAGGGTACGCGAACTATTGTTGCCTCCAGTTGCCCGAACAGCATCAATAAAGGTCTGGTGATAAGACAACAAAACCGACATTTGGATGGAATCATGAGCACTTGGCTCATTAGCTCCTGCAAAAAGCAAATGTTCATCATAGTTTTTGAAATAATTGGCAATTTGAGTCCAATAAGCACGTTGTCGTTTATTAACTATATTCTGATTGGCTTTATTCACCCTGTTTTCCAACCACCCTTTATCCCAATGCATGTTTATGATCACATACATATCATCTTTAATACAATAATCCACAATCTCTTTTACGCGGGCAATCCACCCCTTATCAATAACACTTGTAACGGTATCCGAGTGAATAAACCACGATACGGGAAGCCTTACAGTATTAAAACCGGCAGCCTTTACCGAGTCGATAAGTTGTTGTGAGGTATGACCTGCACCCCAAGCACCTTCTCCACCAATAGCTTCTAGCGTGTTGCCCAAGTTCCAACCAACTCCCATTTTACCGGCAATATGCTGAGCAGTTGGTAATTTTGATTTTGCTGAAGCAGACATTAACAGCCCACATGAAATGATTGCAATAAATAGTCTTCTACTAAAAAGTTGAGGTAAAAACGTAATTCCTTTTTTCATTTTAAAATTAAATTGATATGTATGTTTTATAAGTTATTGTATCCAAAAATATCGATACATGGTTCTTAAATGCCGTTTATTTGATTTTCCTTTATTACTTTCTTTTAATCACTTTTACGCGTTTACTGCCTGTTGCAGCTTAACAAACATCAGTCTACAATTGCATGGTTTATAGGCATTTCTTCGAGAACAATCTCAATACACACCTAATAACTTAAAACGGAGGTATTTATGCAAATTTTTTAATGTAAAGATACTCTTAAACTTTATAAAAGCTAGGATAGAATTGTTTCCAATTAAGGTCATGGAAGTATTATTTGCAACAAAAGAAGTTGGACAAATAATTGCTGAACGAATGATATAAGTAAATGTAGAATAGCAGTTTATGTCAACTAAAAGCAAATTAGTCGGTCATTAGTCGTTCATTACTAATTCATGAACAAATTTGGATGAATGTAGATGAGCTTTCGTAAAGCAATACATCCAGAAATGAGGGTATCCAAAAAGGATGGTAACAGTTAGCACATAAAATAGTGATTTTTTCTATTGCTGAATCTGTATTAAATACAACTGAGTGCATTTAATAACTGTTAATTTATACAGGCAAAAAAAACGAGAGTGCCCTTTGATGACACTCTCGTTAACACGATGTAATGGAAAAACTACGCTGAACATCCAACGTCAATCTTTACGTTATGGAAAGCAGAGTATTATTATAAAAATATCTAACTGTATTATTTATTCTTAATTACTTTAACTTGTTCATTACCTATCGACAAAATATGTGTGCCCTTTGAAAGTCTGGCAATATTAATCTTCCCACTGCCATTTAGTATCTGACCGGACAATACCATTTTGCCGGCCAAATCCGTAATTACATAGTTAGAATTCAACAAATTGCCTGTATTCACATATATGAAATCAGATACCGGATTTGGATAAACTTTCATCTGTGCATTGTTCAACTCTGTCACAGCAGTTTGTTTCCCATAAATAGCAGTAACTTTATCAAAGCTGACTGCACCCGACAAGGATTTTAGTTGTAATACATGACTTCCTTTTGCTACAGATAAAATCAGACTGTTTTTTGTCCATGTTTGGCTACCTCCGGTCGAATTTACATTTAAAGTATCTTTGATAGCGCCATCAACAAGCAGTTGGAGGGCAGAATTGGCTGTAGCCGACACCTGAAATTCAAGATTATAATTCGCAGTTGAATCTGCAACAAGGGAATAATTGAGCCATTCTCCGGGTTTGATGGAATACACATCGTAACCCCCACCTGTTTTTGCCTCAATATCTACGGCATCGCCTTTGCGATACAACCCGTTTGTGTAAACTCCATCCAATTCATGATAGGCAACACTTTCGCCACCCAAGTCGTAGTTTTCGGCCTCTATTACTCCGGGAATGTGTGCACTTTGATTGTTCCAAGGTAATTGCTGAGACGGAATCTGTGTAAGAAAGAAAGTATTGTCAGACCCTGTGGTTAATATAAAATAAATATCATTAGTGACATTACTCAGAAACAATCCGTTCGATTTATTCACGATATTCATATAACCTCCGCTTTTCTCTACAAAACGCCACAATTGAGTTGCTGTACCGGTGTAACTCTGCTGAACAACGGAGGATGACGGAACACCCATCACCAATCCACTTTTTACATTTTCTATTTTGTAATACCCATCGCTTACGTATGAAACGACCCATTGCTGCGAGGTATTGTTTGATTGAGGATATTGGGCTACTCTATAACCTGCAATTGTACTAGTAGAATACACTGATAAATTTTTTCCACTAACTGCCGAGCTAATCTGAAATTTTCCTCCATAGTCTTTTTGAACAAGGATTTTGTCAATCGAAAGCGCTCCCTCATCCACATAAAAACGAATGGTATGGGTTCCGATAGCTAACTTTAGTGATACATTGACAGACACCCAGTTAGAGTTAGAAGAAAGCAAATCCAGAATACCGGTTTTATTTACACCATCAACCTCCAAATGAAATTTGGCAATATCACTTGAAAGAAGTTTAAATTCATAATTCAATTTGCTTGTATCGGTAACATTTACCGTGTACTTCATCCAATCATCCTTTAGCAGTCCTTTCACATAATACCCATTGTTCCCTATAAGGGTGTCGATTGGCAAACCATCTTCGGGACGATAAAAACCTGTATTATTTACTAACGAGGGAGAATGGAATGCTATGCCTTCTCCCCCGGTATTAAAATCCTCCGCTTCAACAACTCCCGGAATAGATATTGCCGTACCGCTAAAAGGGCTTTCAGCCACACCACTCTTTCTGGCAGCAAACAGCTGATTGTCTGTCCCCGCCTGATTATCAACGACCATCAATGCTCCATCTGTCTGAGAATTATTCAGGACTGTCAGGTATAACCCGTTTTTCTTGTTCTGAATCTGATAATAGCCATCTGTAGTTCTGATCATACTCCACATCTGGCTGTCGGTAGCAGCGGTACTGATTTGCAAAACAGCTGCACCCGCTTTATCTTCGCCCAGCGAAAGATATTTTTTACTGAAGACATTTTGAATTGTATAGTAGCCATTATTCAAACTGGCTATTCCCCAATTCTGCTTATCAGAACCATCAGACGCAAACAGTTTAATGGTATCGCTTACTGCGACTTGACCTGAGGATAAGGCGATATTTTTCTGATTGCTTTTAGCGGTCAAATAGTATGAGCCATTCAATAATCCTACCACAGCCAACTCCTTGGATACAATACGCGTTTGGTTGCTTGTAATTAATTTTATGGACACTTTATACCTACCTGATTCCTTGACATCAAACTCTTTCAATTTCCCACCCTTATCTGCAGCGATGGGAGACCCGTTTAAATACCATTGATAATCAGCACCAACAGGAGCAATAACTTTACCGTTGGCAAATGTCACTACCGGTTTCGGCATAAGAAGCATTTCCTTTATCTTTTGAGCAATAACTGCCTCACCGGCCTGTGTCGGGTGGATGCTATCGGCCTGAAAATAATTTGAATACCATGGCACTTTATTACCACCAAGTGCATCAAACATGTCAATCAGGGCAACTCCCGATTGAAGCGCAACCTGTTTGATTCTTGCGTTAACCGAATCTCTTATTAATACCATGCTGAAACCCCAAGTCGGCTTATCTCCCGGTGGAATAAGGCCAATCCAGACTTCGGGCTTTGAAGATAAGTTCTGGAATATCTGGATCATCTCCTTGTAGTTGGAAACAAATTCGTTTCCACGGTTATTCCAGTTCCATGGTTTGGAATCGTTTGTTCCCAATTCAATCGTAACATAATTGGGCAAATAAGCTTTTGCATCAGTAAAAATTTGTTCTTTCCAATAGGGGTAATCGCCATTTTTCAGCATAGTTCTGGAACTTATACCAAAATTCCCGACCGACCAGGAAGTTGTACCCAGTAGAGTTTGCAATTGAGGAGGATAACTTTGCGTAGATGGATCAGACAAACCACCCCC
>Ga0302215_10001198_pt1 | contig 18768 bp, 17 predicted proteins | sample II_Fen_N3_1_FD_194580 | JGI IMG/M metagenome (GOLD analysis project Ga0302215, IMG submission 194580) | Peat permafrost microbial communities from Stordalen Mire near Abisko, Sweden - II_Fen_N3_1 | ecosystem: Environmental > Terrestrial > Soil > Wetlands > Permafrost | place: Sweden: Abisko...
ACAACAATGGTGTAATATATGTGAGTACCGATGCAGGGAAGAACTTCACAGCTGCAGGCAACGCGGGAGCAGGTGGTTCTATTATCATCAGACCAGTTCCTGAAGTTGAAGGAGATATTTGGGTTGCACTTCAAGGTGGCGGACTTACACGCTCAACCAATTCAGGAGCAACATTTAATAAAATAACTACGGTAACAAGTTGCCGTTCTGTAGGATTTGGAAAAGCAACAACAGGCAAAACATTTCCTTCTATTTATATTTGGGGGAAAGTTGGTGCTATAACAGGTATTTTTCGTTCTGATGATACTGGTGCAACTTGGACTCGAGTAAACGACGATAATCACCAATGGGGAGGTCCAGGAAATGGTGAATTTGTTATTGGCGATATGAATATTTATGGTCGGTACTATATGAGTTCGGCAGGAAGAGGTGTTGTTTATGGCGAAATTGATAATACGCCCCAAAACATAAAAGTATCTCTGGCATCATCAACCAATATTCTCTGTGCTAATCAAACGGTAGTTTTAACAGCAACTCCTACCCTTACATCTGGTACACTTAAAAAACTTGAATTTTACGAAGGTACCACGCTTTTATCAACAATAACCAAAGCACCTTATACTGATACCATATTGGCAACAACGAACGGAATCCATAATTATACAGTTAAAGCAACATCTTCATTGAATGAAACAGCAACATCACAAAGCATTTCGATACAAGTTGGTTCAAGTGCTGTAATAACACCTTATTTACAAATTAATGCAGGAGCATGGGCACAGACAAACATAGCAACATTATGCTCTGGTGGAATGGTAGTCGCTGGGCCACAACCTGCAACAACTACAGGTTGGTCATGGAAAGGTCCCAATAATTATATTGCAACAACTCGAGAAATTACTCTTGGAGGAATGACCCCAGCCCAAACAGGGAAATATACAGCATTTTACGACGATGGCTCAGGATGTCCGGCAACGATGGATATTACTATAACAGTAAATGTTACTTCTATTCCAACAGTAACAACTCCGCTTACATATAACATGGGAGCAACTGCAACAGTATTAACAGCAACTGGAACAGGACTTAAGTGGTATACTGCTGCCACAGGTGGCACAGCGTTAGCTGTTGCACCAATTCCAAACACGGCTACAATTGGTACAACATCGTACTATGTTTCTCAAACAACAGCTCCTTGTGGAGAAGGAAACAGAACAAAAATTGATGTTACAGTTGTTAACCCTGTTATATCACAAACAATTCAATTAGATGCTGGATGGAACTTAATTTCAATTAACGTTATGCCAACCGATAGTTCTATTGCAACTCTTTTCAAAGGACTTGATGTATTAGAAATAAAAACGATGGATGCTTTTTGGAGAAAAGGACAAACTTTAGCTTTTAATGGATTGAAAAATATTAGTTCGGCAAATGGTTATTTAGTATATATGAATACTCCTGGAACATTATCAATTCAGGGAATGCCAACATCAACTACATTGCCAACAACTAAAACTGGATGGAATCTAATTGGTTGTCCTTATCAAGCGAGTAATGCTTTATCGAGTCTTTTTAATACATCGAATATTTCTTCAGTTAAAAATTTCGATGGCTTTTGGACTCCTAATGGGACAACAAATAGCATTTTAACTATAGATCCAGGTAAAGGATATTTTGCGAAAGGGCAATAAATTTAATTTTTACGAAAATAATGCCGACTACAATAATCGATGACAATAAATTAAAGATAAAATTGATTCAGACTTATATTTAACGATATGTTTCGTCAATAGAGTTTGCTGAATATTGGCGTTCAGCACTTGATTTGTCGGAAAATAAAAAAAACGCCTAAAAATCTCATTTTGAGGCGTTTTGAATTTAATTGAATATTTGCTAGCGGAGAGAGTGGCTCTATAACCTATACATAAATTAAAAATATTTGACAATCATAAATTTCTATTTGCTTGATATTATGCTATTTAAATTATAACTAAATATCATTAAATATCATTTGCTATCAAATAAAATGGGTGTACTTTTGGGTGTAACTTTTATTTGAATTATGGAAATTAAGTATAACATAATTTTTGCAGTTGAGAGACGCAAAATTGAAGGACAAATAAAGAATGAGAATTCACCTATTAGAATGAGAATAACATTCAATTCTAATAGATTGGAATTATATACTGGTTATCGTATTGATGCAGAAAAATGGGATGAAAAAAAAATGAGAGTAAAAAACTCATGTTCAAATAAACTATCTCAAACAGCCAAAGAAATTAATAATAGTTTGAATAAATATTTAACAATTATTAATGACATTTTTAAAGAATATGAAGTCAAAAATAAAATTCCATCGACCGAACAATTAAAAGAAGAGTTTAAAATCAAGAATGATAATGGGAAATCACCTCAGATTAACCATATATTTTTTTCTGTTTTTGATGAATTTACATTGCAATCGGGAAAACTTAACAATTGGACACCATCTACATTTCAAAAATTTGCAACTCTAAAGAAACATATTGAATCATATAGTCCAAGTATATCATTTAATGATATAACTGAAGATTGGCTAAATGATTTTTTGGAATTTTTAAGGGTAAAAAAAATTATGAGAAATAGTACCATTTTAAAACAACTAAGTTTTTTAAAATGGTTTTTAAAATGGTCAGTACAAAAGCAACATAATACAAATAGAATTTTTGAAGCATTCAAACCAAAACTCAAAAGTTCACAAAAAAAAGTCATCTTTTTAACCTGGACAGAATTGCAAAAGCTTCAAAACTTCAACATTCCTGAGAGCAAACAATATTTAGAACGTGTGAGAGACTTATTTTTATTTTGCTGTTATTCTTCATTAAGATATTCAGACATGTACAACTTGAGAAGAAGCAATGTAAAAGATAACCATATTGAAATTACTACAATTAAAACAAGAGATAGCCTTCAAATAGAATTAAATAAATACAGCAAAGCAATATTAGATAAGTATAAAAACATTGCTTTTAAGGATGATAAAGTGTTGCCAGTAATTAGTAATCAAAAAATGAATGATTATTTGAAAGAATTAGCCGAACTAGTTGGAATTAATGAAGAAATACATGAAACATACTATATTGGAAATCAAAGAATAGATCAAGTTACCCCCAAGTACGCACTACTAGGTACTCATGCAGGCAGAAGAACATTTATCTGTAATGCACTATCACTAGGAATACCTGTAAATGTTGTAATGAAATGGACAGGTCATGCAGATTATTCCGCAATGAAACCATACATCGATATTGCTGATGAAATTAAAGCAGATGCTATGACCAAATTTAATAATTTTTAGTGATGGAAAAGACTTGCAATTTAATAGCAATAATTCGCCAGATTGCTGAAAAATGGGAAAGCCTAGAGTATATTTCTTCTGAAGACCCTAATGATGTGCTTGCTTTATGTTCAATGGAACATATTCAAGAAATAAACTACAAATTCATAAAAGAAGAATTTTCGATTCATAAATTAGAAGGAGTTCTGATTAAATTATTTTATGTAGAAAAAGCTGATTCTTTAATAGTCGAACTTAATTCTAATTTAGAAATTATTTGTAATATTTTTCATCAACATTCAAAATTTATCGTTTCGTATAGCTTTCATGAATATAATATGCAATTAATTAAAATTAATTATCAAAATAGATTAAAAGAGGGATTAATTCTGATTAAAGATACTCAAGAAAAATTACTTAAAATAACAGATAGAAAAAGGAAAGAGAGTTTAATAGAATATCTTTCAATAAGAGAAAAATATTTATTTGACCTTGAAGAAGAAATGAAAATAAAACGGAAACAAACGCTATGGAAAGAAAACAAACATATGTTCTTTGATATAATATCTTTTTGTGAGAAATTACAATTATTAATATCAACACATTTTTCAAAAATAACATCTGAGCAGTCTTTTATTGTTAACCCGACATATTTTAACATGGAATTTTCTGGTCGATTGTATAAAATACTGAACAATCAAATTATTGAATGCAATTCAGAACTTGATTTATATAAGTTTTTAAACGAGCCTTATTCTAATAAAATTAAAATTTGCAAAAAACAGCAAACAAGATTGTATTATACAATTTATTTATTAGAGAAATCTTTAGTTTCATTAAAGATGAAAGCGACAAAAAAGAATTGGCAAAACATGATTTTAAATAATCTTGAGATCAACAAGAATACTTATAATAGTAAATATAAATTTATTGAGTCTCAAGATGCATCAGAGGCAGACATAAATTTTAGAAATGATATCAGATTACAGATCAATACATATCTTGAAAACTCAAATTTAGCTAAATTACCACCATTAAAAATTTGAACAAAATAGTATCTATCTAATTTTAAGACAATTAAAACAAGTATTAATATTAAAAAACTTTAAAATTCCACCATTTATCCACCATAATCCATACATAATTTTACATCGACAGAACAAAAATGTTTAACTGTAAAATTAATTGAAAATGGATATTATTGGATTATATGAAAAGCCACTTTTCATGATGACAGGTAAAGAATTTCTTTATCTGCAACAAACTTCGAATAACGAAAATAGAGAGAAACAAAACACAATTCGAACCGAAGGTAAAAAATATGTTTACGGCATTAGGGGAATTGCCTCTCTATATGATTGTTCACTAGCCACAGCCCAAAGAATAAAAAACAGTGGTGTACTTAATGAGGCCATCTCACAAATCGGTAGGAAAATTGTAATTGATGCAGAGTTAGCACTACTCCTTAAGAAGAATCAAAAATAAAAAATTGTATTTAATGGCTGTTTATTAGCAAGGTGTGCTCTAGCCATGCATTAGCCAGCCTAAAGTCTGACAAATTTCTGACAAGAGATCTTGCAACAGAACGGAGTCTGTCGTTTAAAATTCCCTTTGGTCAATATTTTAAAAAAAGTAAAATGGAAAAAGTAAAAAGAAATTCCTGGCTTCCTGAATATGAAATTAGAACATATAAATGCACGATTCGATTAAATAAAAAGGAGCTCGATCTATTAACACAAAAAACTCGAGACATGAATCAAAGTCTTTCATCAACCATTAGACAACTTGCGTTAAAATCACATGTAACTGTTCAAGCACGGTTTGATATAGAGGCAAGTTTACAGTTGAAACGCATCGGAGTTAACATAAACCAATGCATTAAATATCTACTAGTAAATCAAGATATTGATAATAAAAAAGTCTATTTCGATGAATTAAATAAATGTATAGAAATGCTACGTGAAGCATTAAAAAAACAGTAAGATGAACCGCCATTCAACTTACTGTTTGAAATATTGTCAATAAAACAACAATTATTATTCGTTTTCGATGAGCAAATTTATAGTATTTAAAGATGGAAGTCAAAAAATACCAGCATTCTTTTTTGAAAATTCATCTGCAATTAACGATCCACTCATAATCGCAGGTTTAGATTACTTCACGATAGAATCAATCTACTGTGAAGTAATTCAAAACGATAGAAGGCTTGATGAACAATGTTATTTAATCTTCCTAAAGTTATTAAGCAAATGGAATAAGTCGTTTTATAAAAAAAACACATTTCCGTTTTCTATCGATGAATTAAAATATATTACCAAAATAAAAGATGAAAAAACATTACGATATAAAATCAAACTATTAAGCTTAACAGGATATTTGACTTATATAGCAGGACGAAATAGCGATGTACCAATGCAAATTATTCTCGAAAAACCGACATTTAAACACATCTATAGTATTATTTCATATACAATCAAAGGAAAGTACTATGAGAGCGATGGAAGAATTGTTACAGAGTTGAAATCCCCTTACAAGAAGGTGGAAATCAACCGTACCGAAAGTGGAAATCAACTGTCTGCACAGTGTAATTCCACTCTATACACAGGGGTTTTCCACCTCTATTATATACTATTATACTATAAGAAATTTTTAATAAGGGAAAACGAGAAAAATTCAAATTTTTCAATGCAGTCAGAAGAAAAAAAACTTAAGGAAAAAAAAATTAAGGAATTTTTATTTTTTTTCTCTTCTGAAAACGAGATACCCATTGACTTTAACGGGTTTTCACCTTTACGATAATTATTGAGAGTGGATTTCCACCCCACAGACGGTGGAAAACAACTGTCTATCACAATACATTCAAAAACATGGAGTTACAAGATCACATTTTAAACACAATAACCACAATAGGTTCTGAAATTATCAGAAAGCCATATAGAACAGATATTTTTGACCCATTAGTTTTGTTGAAATTGTGGGCATATTTCAGAAATGAGGAATCTTTATGCAAAAATCTACAAATTGATTCCAATAAAGGTATTTATATGTGTGGCCCTGTAGGTTGTGGTAAAACGATTTTATTTTCTGTATGTCATAAAATTGCTGTTCCAAACAAAAAGTTTATTTCAAAACATGCATTAGATTTTACTTCGGAATTTAAAGAAATTGGGGAATCGATTACTACGCTATATAGCAATAAACATTTCAAACAGAATAATAGCCCCAAAACACTTTATATTGAGGATTTAGGGAAGGAAAACAAGATTTTCAATACAATTGATGTTGTCGAGCAAATACTATTGAAAAGGTATGTATATTTTAATAATTGTGGAATGTTAACTCATGTGTGTTCTAATTTATATCCTGAAGATATTTTAAAACGATATTCAGAAGCAATTTACAGTAGATTTGCCCATTCTATGAATATTATTGAATTTAAACCTAATTCAAAGGATTTAAGATTTAAAAATTACTAGTTCAACATAAAATCCTATTATTTGTTTTCAACCTAATCAAGTAGAATGTGGAAAATATGTTTCTCGATACCTTTTTTCTCTGTCCTGCCATGTTGGATATTTAAGCATATTATCTCTCAATGCATTTCCATCCATCCAAATTCCAGTTTGTTCAATTTGACGAATATGTTTTTCAATTCCGTCGAGCTGTTCTTCGTTTGGAATATTTTTGTCTAATTTATTTTCCATTGCTGTTGATTTAAAACGGGATAAAGGTTTCTTCAAAATATTCATCAACCTTTTTAATCGATGGAATAAAAGTCTCATTTCTTTTGAAATTTGATGGAATAACAAGCTTATTATTCGATTTAACCTCTTTCAACGAATATGTCTTACTCTTTCTACGAATACGTTTTATTAGCTTATCGTCAAGCTTTTCTTGTGAAATTGAATACGGAGTATTTATCATAGAATAAAAGATAGATACTGAGCTTAGTGATAAATCTTTCAAAATTTCTTTAAATTGAGAAGATGCAACAAGCTTCCTTTTGAAATCTGGTAATTCATCAAGCAATGACTCAACATATTCAGAAATTGAATTTTCTATACCAATAAATAACACTTCGTTTTTTACTTCTTCAGGATTAGGGACATTACCTAACAAAGCCGATTTATATGCATTTATAGCATTGTCCGTTCGACTAATCAAGAAATTTTCTAATTTCTTTTTGCTATCGAGATAATGATAAAGCTCATTATTATCGTTCAACAGGTAGTTATGGAGTTGTAACAAAACATCTCTTTCTTTTGATTTGGTTCTATTAACTAAATCTTCAATTGTTGGTCGTTTGGTTGCGGTTGTCATAGATATAATTATTAAAGGGTTAGTAAATCATATGCGTTTGCTATTTCTTCATCATTTATGCCTAAATAACGTTTAGTTATTTGCATGTTTGCATGGTCGAATATCTCACTTAATAGTATAAGTGCTTTTTCACTATAATGGCTTTTATTCCATATTTCTCTGCCAAATGATTTTCGAAAAGAATGAGAAGAGAAATTCTTAATCGGTAAATCGTACCAATGCATTATTATTTTTAGTTTTTGATTTACATACTGAATTGATACAACTGAACCTTCTTTATTTACAAAACAATATCTATGATGAAAGGGTTCAGGAAACTTATATGCTTTCTTTTTAATGATTTTTTTTCGACATTCTTCTTCATCGAATTGTTCTTTAAGTTTATTATAACATAACAGTATTATCTTTTGCAAATCGGCATTTAGCTTAATTGTTCGCGTTTTATTAGTTTTACTTTCAGTTATTACGATACTTCCATTTGGTATTTCTTTTGTAAGTAAATCACTCCATTTTAGCGATAGAATATCAGAAATACGTAAACCACAAAACGAACCGATTGATATCAGCAAACAAAATCGATATTCTTGATCTCTTTGCAATTTTAATATCAATAGTTTAATACTATCCCAATCTAAATAATCGGCAGTTGTTTTTTGACCTTTCAAAGACATATAAAATATTTTTAGGGGAATAAATTCTCAATTTTAGGTAAAACCACTTGCTTACAATCAATTGGATAATCAAATCCATCCGTATTAAGTTTTTTAAGCCATTCTACATATAAGCTTTGGGGAATTAATGGTTTTCCATCTTCAGTAATCTGACTTATGGTATTTCCAGCAATAAACCGAATAAAATCTTTATGTAAAACTTCGGGTAGATATCGAATATCTACTAACTTAAGTTGTTTAAGTTTTATTAGGTAATTAAATAAGTCTAAAACATCCATAGTCTAATCATTAGGTAAACCATCTAAATCGAACTTTAATTTACTTATTGTATTGTATAGATAATTACAATATACACTTGCATCCTCATATTTACAAGCACTTATTTCTGCTTCAACTTTTAACAATTCAATTTTAGCTTTCTTTAAATTAATATCGACATTTTCAACTAACATAGCTTTAAAAGCTGGAGATGGCAAATATCTCATTCGTGGACTACTCATAGTTTCATGTTTTTTAAATTCACTATCAAAGATAATAATTAATAGTGAAACTTCAATGAGAGGTAGTAGTTTTTATTTTTTCATATACACCACAATATATGATAGTTACAAGACCTACTTTCACTTTACACAAAAGTGAAAGTAAAAATACATTCAAAAACAGTGGACTACAATTTGTCTATAAAATCCTTATCTTTGATTTAGAAAAAAACATACAACTATGGAAAAGCCAGATTTTGATGAAGAAAGCATGACACCCGAAAAATGGAAGAAATTGCTTGATGAAGGGATGAATGATTTATATAAAGAATTTGCCTCAAAAGGAATTGCTGTAACACAACGAATAAATGGGAAGATTGTAAAAGAAGTACCTTCAATTAATTCAAAAAATAAATCTTTTACGTTTAAAATGTAATTTAAGTAATTGAAATTTAACAAGTGTGTTAATTATTTTAAGCTTTCAGGTGCATTATACGTCTCTCTATAACGTTTTTGAACGTCCTGCCAAGTCGGATATTCATCAATACTCTCTTTGAGCTTTCCGTAATTAAACATTACACCAGTTTGCTCCATCTGACGAAAATGAATTTCTATTCCATCAAAATTCGCATTGATGGAATGCAAATCATTTCCGACGATTACATCATTATCACTCATGGCTAATTATGTTATGCATTTATCAAATATACAAAAATGGGAGGAAATCAAATCTTTATGAGACAAATACAATTCATTATCACTGCATTCACTTTTGTGATAAGTTAAATTTGAAGTATAGGGATAAATATACTTCAAATGTTTTATTACTAACAGAATGAAAATCTAACTTATAAACCCCTTAAAAAATGAAAAAAATTTACATTGGATTAATTTGCCTATTTAGTGTATTGTTTATACAAGCACAACAAACGACCTCAATACCTGATCCTAATTTTGAAAAACAATTAATTGATTTTGGATATGACACAGGAACTCCTGACGGGGTTGTATTTACTGATAATATTAAAAATATTACACATTTATCTGTTTATAATAATATCTCTGATTTAACAGGAATTCAAGACTTTTCATCTTTGGTTATTTTCTATTGTTCTAATAATTCTATTAAAAATTTAGACCTTTCAAAGTGTTTGAAATTAACTTGGATTAATTGCAATAATAATCAAATTAGTAAAATAACATTGCCAGATTCAATTCAACATATTGAACTAGAATACAATAATTTAAGTCAAATAGATTTGTCAAAAAACGATCGTTTAAATTATTTAGATTTAATGAATAATTCGCTTCAAAATATTGACATTGCAAACAACATTAACCTCAAAACCTTGAATTTAGGACATAATAAAATAACATCAATAGATATATCCAAAAACACTCTATTAACAGAATTATGTTGTTATAATAATGAAATATCGAATTTAGATATTTCCAAAAACACTGAATTAACATTAATACGTTGCGGATCAAACAATATCAAAAATTTAAATGCCTCACAATGTTCAAAATTAACATGGATAGATTGTTTTAATAATCAACTGAATACACTTGTATTACCAGACTCAATAGAGAAAGTTGAAGCCGGATTTAATAATATAAATATTATCGATATATCAAAGAAAATTCGACTAGTAAGATTAAATCTTGATTTTAATTCACTTTCAAGTATTGATATCGCAAACAATATAAATCTCCAAGAATTATATATTGGGAATAATCAATTTACTAATATTAACGTTTCAAAGAATATCCATTTGCAACGGTTGGAATGTGTTAATAATCAAATATCAAATATTGATGTTTCTAATAATCCTGAATTAATCTTTTTCCATTGTTTTTTTAATAAAATAAAAAATCTTGATTTATCTCATAATTCAAAATTACAAGGTCTTGATTGTTCTACTAATAATTTGTCATTATTAAATATAAGAAATAATAACAATATGATTTTGAGCGGGAATAGTAATTTTTCTCACAATCCAAATCTATATTGTATCGTTGTAGACGATCCATTTTATTCAACTAAAAATTGGGAAAATGCTAAAGATACAAATGCTGTTTATACAAGTAGACCTTGTGGTAGTAATATAATAGCCGGAAATGTATATGATGATATTAACTTAAATTGCAAATTAGATAGTGTGGATAAAAAACTATCTGCATATCTTGTAAAACTTTCTGGGAAATACGATTCTTTTAGTTATACAGATTCTAATGGATATTTTGAATTTAAAGTTGATTCAAATGCTAATTATAATATTTCATTATATAAACCACAAACATTTAGTATTATCAGTAATTTCTGTAATAAAGATGAATTTTCAATAAATTCAGGTGTTGGTGGTAAAAACAGTTATCAAAATGATTTCGGATTACATTTCAATGATTGCTCAGCATTATCTGTTGAAATATCAAAATCAATAATGCGTAAATGTTTTAAGACATCAACGTCTGTATTATATAAAAACGAAGGTCCGAAAAATGCTTTAAAAGCTGAAATTTATATTGATTACCCTGACTATATAGATATAGTTTCAGCATCTAAAAAATACTCCACTGTTGATTCAGCAAATAAAATATATAAATTTACTATTGATACAGTGAAATCTTTTAGTACAAGTATAATACAAATATCAGATTCTGTTCAATGTGGAAGTCCAATTTTACCTCATTATACACAATGTATAAAAACGTGGATTACACCAAAATCAGATTGCTCTCAATTGAAAAATAATACAGTATGGGATGAAAGTGATATAAAAATCAACCAAATTCCTAAAAATATAGGTGATTCAGTCGTTGAATTTACTATTAAAAACTATGGTACTGGCAATATGTCTACACCAGAGAAATTCAGACTTTATTATAATAATGAATTAGCCGATACTGGAATGTTTCAATTGAAGTCAAATGATAGTCTAAAAATATGTAGTCGTGCTGATGGAAGTACTATTCGTCTTGAGGCTGATCAATGCAAAAATCATCCAGGTCAAAGTTTACCTCGTGCAACTATTGAAGGCTGTGGAAATCCAGCAAAAGTAGGCTATTGGCCAAATTCACAATATGATGATTTAGACCCTGATGTTTCTGAAATATGTTTAGATGTTTCACAATCACATGATCCAAACGAAAAAACAGTTAGTCCATCGGGATTAACAAGTAATAATTATGTTCCTGAAAAGGCTCCATTACATTATTCAATAAGCTTTCAAAATACAGGAAATGACACTGCTTTTTCTGTTTTAATAGTTGATACTCTTTCTCAAAATCTTGATTTAGGAACCCTTAAAATAACGGGATCATCACATAAATACTCTTATTCAATAACTGGACAAGTCAGTCCAGTTATTGTGTTTACTTTTAAAAACATTAATTTACCTGATAGTACAATAGATTTAACCCACAGCCAAGGTTTTATTTCATATACTATAAATCCAAAAGATAGTATAATAAAAGGAACAAAGATTGATAATTTTGCAGATATATATTTCGATTATAATAGTCCTGTAAGAACAAATACTACTCATGTCGTTGCTCTTGATACTACAATTATAAGTAATAAATTAATTACAGTAAAATTAATAAGTACCCCAACAAAAAGTAATGAAGTAGAAATTCCAAACATAATTATTTATCCAAATCCTTTCTCGGAAAGTATTGAAATTAAAGGCAATACTACTGATTTTAATGTTTTTAAAATATATGATAATAAAGGTTTATTAATATTAACAAAATCTATTTCAACATTTGACAAAATTGACTTATCAAATCTTTCTCAAGGAATCTATTTCCTAAACATTAGTAATACAAAAGGTAATTCATTCAAATATGAAATAATAAAGAATTAGATAACAAATTGTAGGTTTACTATTATAAGAAAATATAAAATGAAGATAAATACCTAGTAACTAATTCATTAACATTATTCATGTTTAATATAAATAATATATCATATACACTTTTCGGAGCAATTATTACCTTATTCTTCACTTGGTTAAAGCACTATCTAGAGAAATCGAGAAACAAATCAAGTGAAATTCGTCCAGTAAGAATTAAAATTTATTCTGATGTTATAACTGAGATGGGTGGTGTATTTACTAATCCTGATAAATTTGAAACAGATATAAAAGATCCCAATTATTTATTCAAGTTTGAAAATAAACTTTGTAGGATTTTAGCCCCAGCACAACTGGTTTCTTCTGATGAAGTATATAAAAAAATTGAAGATGTTTACAACAATGAAATAATTCTACACAAATATTTGTTTGAAAGTCAAATAATTGATAAAGATTATGCTAATAAATTAGAAAATGAAGCTACTTATTCTAGAAGAATTCTTGTCAATGCAATGCGTACCGAAATAAAAAAATAGACATTGTTGGAAAAATAGTATCCACAAATTTTCTCAACACTGTTGAGAAAATTACAAAATAAGTACAATATGCGATCCATTACAAGTGCAACAGTAACAAATATTATGTAAATTTATTCATCCGAACAATTAGTTAGAAACCTTAAAAATCTGCGTATGAAAACGTTTATAAAGTCATTCAAATTACTTTGGGCTAATGATGAAACTAGAGCTGGAATGAAAAGGGATTTTAAAATACTTCTAATTGCAAATATATTGGGTATAATTGCAATTGCTGTTTTAAGTCAATGTATGCCTAGACCTTTAATAACATATATAGGCGTGATTGTTACTTGGTTTGTGATGAATTTCTATGATTTTTCAATTATATATAAAAATGCAGTATTAAATTATTGTGCTCGATTATAATTCAGTAAATAAAAAAGTGTAAAAAATCGGGAGTAAATCACAATTCCATTGTTATATATAAAAATGGAGACATGTTTTTAACTCATTTCTCAGGGCTTAGGCATCACGCTTAAGCCTTTCCTATTTCAGAGTAACTCTAATCAATTCATTAAATAAGTGAATAACAACCCATTTAGTGCAATTTAAAGTAGTATTATTTATCTCTTTTTTTCTAAAATATCTATTAGTAATTTACCTTAAATTGTATATTTGGTACAGATTATTCGATTTTATTATTACTGATAAACTAACATTTAAGCACATTAAATATCCTCAATTTAGCACCTCTATGAAAAATATTAACAGTTTCACAGGTTTATATCCTCTATCAAAAACCTTGCGTTTTGAACTGAAACCACAAGGTAAAACACTCGAACATATTGAACGTAGTGGCTTACTTAATCAAGATGAACATCGTGCTGAAAGCTATATCGTTGTTAAGAAAATAATTGACGAATATCATAAATCATTTATATCGAAAGCACTTGATGGTTTCAAATTAAATGGTTTGGAAAATTATATCTTATATCAGCCCAAACGTGACGATGAAGAAAAGAAAAATTTTGAAGGTGTTGAAGTTAATCTTCGTAAACAGATTGCTGATAAATTTACAAAACATGAAAACTATAAAAATCTCTTTGCTAAAGAATTGATAAAAGTTGATTTAAAAGCATTTGTTAAAAATGAAACTGTTAAAAAACTAGTTGAAGAATTTGATAGTTTTACAACATATTTTACTGGATTTCATGAAAACAGGAAAAACATGTATTCAGCTGAAGATAAATCGACTGCAATTGCATTTCGCTTGATAAATCAAAACTTACCTAAGTTTATAGAAAATATGAGATCTTTTGATAAAATCAAAAAGTCTCCTGTTAAAGATGCATTTCAAACGATTCTTTTGGATAATCAACTTGGTTCAATACTCCAAGTTCATGAAATAGAAGATATGTTTCAATTGTATTATTTTAATGAAACACTTACACAACAAGGTATTGATATATACAATCACTTAATAGGTGGATATTCGTCTGAACATGAAAAGGTAAAAATTCAGGGATTGAATGAGTATATTAATGCCTTTAATCAAACAGCAAAAAAAGAAGACAAAATCCCAAAACTAAAACCCTTATTTAAACAAATCTTAAGCGATCGTTCTACTGCTTCATTTATTCCAGAAGAATATGCAAATGATAATGAGGTATTGGAAAGTATTGAGAAATTTTATCAAGAAATTAACGAACATGTCATTAATAAAAATATTAAAGGTGAACATTCCTTAATTCAAATACTCCAAAACATTTCTGATTACGATGTACATAAAATCTACATACGTAACGATCTTAATTTGACCGATATCTCACAAAAAATATTTGGCGATTGGGCTGTTATTCAAAAGGCATTGAATAAACGATATGAAGTTGAATATACAGGAAAAGCAAAAAAAGAAAGTGAAAAATACGAGGAAGAGCAAAAAAAATATTTTAGTAAACAAGATAGTTTTTCAATTGGTTATTTGAACGATAGCCTAGCTCTTTTAGACGAGAAATATCACTTAAAAATCGAAAATCATTTTAAACAATTGGGCGTAATTATTGGCGATTTAGGAGAAAAGACTGACTTAATTAAGTCTCTTCAAAATAATTATACCATTATTAAAGATTTACTCAACAATCCATATCCTCAAAATAAGTACCTATCACAGGATCAAAAAAACATTGACAAACTAAAAATATTTCTCGATAGTATTAAAGCAATACAGTGGTTTATAAAACCTTTGTTAGGTATCGGTAATGAAGCTGATAAAGACGAACGTTTTTATGGTGAATTTTCTTCGCTTTGGCTTACTATTGACCAAATTACACCTCTTTATAACAAAGTACGTAATTACATGACGAAGAAGCCATATTCAACCGAAAAAATGAAGTTGAATTTTGACAACTCTACTCTACTCGATGGATGGGATGTTAATAAAGAAGAAGCTAATGCTTCTATTTTGTTTGTAAAGGACAATTGCTACTATTTAGGCATTATGGATAAAAAACATAATAAAATATTTAGAGATATAAAAGATTCAAAATCGGCAAATTGTTACAAAAAAGTTAATTACAAACTTCTTCCTGGTGCTAGTAAAATGTTGCCAAAAGTATTTTTTAGTGCGAGTAATATTGATTTTTTTAAACCTTCAGATGAAATTTTAAGGATAAGAAATCACGGTACACATACTAAAAATGGCGATCCTCAGAAAGGTTTTGAAAAAAAAGATTTTAATCTTCAAGATTGTCATACTATTATCGATTTTTTTAAACAGTCTATTAATATTCACAAAGAATGGAAATCTTTTGGTTTTCAGTTCACCGATACTACAAACTATCATTCTATCGATGAATTTTATCGTGAAGTCGAAAACCAAGGATATACAATTACTTATACCTCTATTGATGATGAATATATAAATCAGATGGTTGATGATGGTAAACTCTACCTTTTTCAGATTTACAATAAAGATTTTTCACCAAATAGTTCAGGAACACCAAATTTGCATACACTTTATTGGAAAATGCTTTTTGATATTGAAAATCTTAAAGATGTTGTATACAAACTAAATGGTCAAGCTGAAATATTTTATCGTAAAGCTAGTATTACAGACGACAGTATGATTATTCACAAAGCTAACGAACCAATTACAAATAAAAACGAATTGAATGAAAAAAACCATAGTACTTTCGAATATGATATTATTAAAGATAAACGATTTACTGTAGATAAATTTCAGTTTCATGTTCCCATTACCATGAACTTTAAAGCCAAAGCTCTTAATAATATTAATACAGAAGTAAATCAGTATTTGCAAAAAACAGATGACTTCCATATCATTGGGATTGATCGTGGGGAACGTCATTTACTCTATCTCACTTTAATTGATTCAAATGGTAGAATAAAACAACAATTTTCTTTAAATGAAATTATAAACGAATACAATGGTAAAACATATAAAACAAATTACCATACACTGTTAGATATAAAAGAAGGAAGTCGAGACGAAGCTCGTAAAAATTGGCAAACCATTGAAACCATTAAAGAACTTAAAGAAGGTTATTTGAGTCAGGTAATTAATAAAATATCTGAGCTTATGGTACAATATAATGCTATCGTAGTTTTAGAAGATTTAAACATGGGTTTCATGCGTGGTCGTCAAAAAGTGGAAAAACAAGTCTATCAGAAATTTGAAAAAATGCTGATAGATAAACTAAACTATCTAGTCGATAAAAAGAAAAAACCAACAGATTTAGGCGGTACGCTCAAAGCATTTCAGCTTACCAATAAATTCGAAAGCTTTCAAAAAATGGGTAAACAATCTGGATTCTTATATTATGTTCCAGCTTGGAATACCAGTAAAATGGATCCTGTTACAGGCTTTGTTAATTTGTTCGACACTCGTTATGAGAATATTGAAAAGGCCAAAACATTTTTCGGTAAATTTGATTCTATTTCTTATAATCAAAACAAAAAATATTTTGAATTTGCATTTAATTATTCAAATTTTACGCCAAAAGCAGAAGGGACAAAAACAAATTGGATATTGTGTACAAATCACACTCGAATAGAAACCTTTCGTAATTCAGAAAAAAATAGTCAATGGGATAATCGCGAAATAATTCTTACCAACGCTTTCATATCGCTTTTTGAAAAGCATAATATTGATTATAAAAAATTAAACAACCTAAAATCTGAAATTACGAAACAAACTGATAAATCATTTTTTGAAAGCTTACTCCATTTATTAAAATTAGCATTACAAATGCGAAATAGCATTACAGGTTCCGAAATCGATTATCTCATTTCTCCTGTTGCTAACGAAAAGGGTGATTTTTATGATAGTCGTTCTGCAAATGTTACATTACCTCAAAATGCCGATGCTAACGGTGCATATAATATTGCTCGTAAAGGTCTTTGGGTTGTAGAACAAATTAAACAAAGCAACGATTTAAAAAAACTAAAATTGGCAATTACCAATAAAGAATGGTTAGCCTTCGTGCAAAATTGATAATCTATAGTTATTACATTTTATTTAAAACATAATTAAAGTGTAAAATACTATATTAGTGCTCTTTGAAATATATTTATTTATAACATGAAATAATGTTTAGTAGATAAAAATACTTATTCTTAATTTTTCAGAAATCGATAAAAATAAACTTTATAATGTTTATTTAAATATTTTGAAACTTTAGTTCTAATAAAATTTCTACTATTGTAGATTACTTTAAATATGGGCTTATTTAATTTTAGTTATAAGTCAAACAAAATTTCTACTATTGTAGATGGCAGAGGTCGACCTCTCTAAAGCAAAAGGGCTATAAGTCAAACAAAATTTCTACTATTGTAGATAGTCTTTCCGTATGCTGAACTATTGTAGGCTATAAGTCAAACAAAATTTCTACTATTGTAGATTACAATTCAACAAAGTAAAGTTCTTTGCGGCTATAAGTCAAACAAATTTCTACTATTGTAGATAGGAAATACCAAATTTGCGAACACACATGGCTATAAGTCAAACAAAATTTCTACTATTGTAGATTATGCCTGCAAACGCACAAGCTATAAACGGCTATAAGTCAAACAAAATTTCTACTATTGTAGATCATGGTCGAATTAAAAGATTGATATGGCAGGCTATAAGTCAAACAAAATTTCTACTATTGTAGATTATAAGTTGACTACTAACCAGTAAAACCCGGCTATAAGTCAAACAAAATTTCTACTATTGTAGATAGAATGTGGAATTTGCTTTTGAGAATGTTGGCTATAAGTCAAACAAAATTTCTACTATTGTAGATCTATGGCTGGGTTACAGAGATATTACACGGCTAAATATCAAACAAAATTTCTACTTTTGTAGATAAAGACGACTACAGTGCAAAAAACGTAATGGCTATAAGTCAAACAAAATTTCTACTTTTGTAGATGATTTAGCCATAGCACGCCAACGCATCGGCTATAAGTCAAAGAAAATTTCTACTATTGTAGATCCGTGTTGGTAAGGTCTATGCTGAAAAGGCTATAAGTCAAACAAAATTTCTACTATTGTAGATTGGTGTCATTTTATACCCTCTTTGCGGGCTATAAGTCAAACAAAAT
>Ga0302215_10001199_pt1 | contig 18766 bp, 21 predicted proteins | sample II_Fen_N3_1_FD_194580 | JGI IMG/M metagenome (GOLD analysis project Ga0302215, IMG submission 194580) | Peat permafrost microbial communities from Stordalen Mire near Abisko, Sweden - II_Fen_N3_1 | ecosystem: Environmental > Terrestrial > Soil > Wetlands > Permafrost | place: Sweden: Abisko...
GGTGATTGAAGCGAAGAGGTCACACCTGATCCCTTCCCGAACTCAGAAGTTAAGCTCTTCAGCGCCGATGATACTTGGGCCTGAGCCCTGGGAAAGTAGGTCGTCGCCAGAACAATGGTGTTTTTTGATGCTCAAAAAGTGATTTTTGGGTAAGAAAAAAGAGCTCTATATTTTATAGGGCTCTTTTTTTATTGTTTAAACATATAAATTGTTTAAGAGTTTAGTTGTTTCATCAAAATCATGAATTACTAAAACTTTTTGTTCTGGTTTAAGTATCTTTACATCAGGTAAATAAGTTCTTTGTTTCATCATCGCTATAACAATTAAGATTGATTTGGTCTCAAGAATAAACTTTAGATATGGAATATCGCCAAACAAAAACTTCATAACTGTTGAACCATATTCATAACCAGTAGTATTTTTAACTTCAATAGTGAAATAAATCAGCTCCGTTAAATTGTTCACCGGTTGAGAAAAAATAGTTTCTTTTATAATTTCACCAATAAAATCTTTTTGGGGTGACGCTGGTTGGTCGTTTAAATCATAAATATACCGATATAATTCTTTTACTAAATCCTTGTTAATGTCAGCAGTAAAAAAAAGTTTTTTATAATAACTAGATAATTGGTAACCTAATTCTTTTAGGATATCAATTTCCAGCTTTGTCATCGTATTTAAACTCGGCCCAACTGGCCCATGAGAGGTGATTGCGCAGAGAACTTCAACTAACATTTTACTTTGTTTAAGTTCTTTGCGTTCACTAACTAGTTTCCATACGGTGTTAGCCAGTAAAGTTAACAGTAAAACAAATACAATCGGGAATAAAATAATAATCGTTTGTTCCATGGTGCTAATTATTTTAAGGATTCAGTAATCTTAATAATTTCACTTTCAAATATTATTTTCTCTTTATGTCCCAAAAATTTATCTTCCAGAATGGTTTTTTGACCATCTTCCAGTTCCGAAATAAAGAGATTAATAAAATTTTTCGAATGTTCGGTTTTAATTGTTTCTAAGATATATTTTTTGGCGTTATTTTCAAACCGATTAAGATTGATCATTTTGCTGACATCGGCTTTAATAACATAAAGAACTATAAAGGCTAGGTTTTGTGATCTAGCTTTTAACATTGCCGCCTTAAAGGCTGCTGACAGGCATTCTTTAACGGTAAAACACATGTTTCCTTCTAACTGCCAGGCAATCTGGCCCATTTTTTCGATATCACTTTCCTTGCTAAATGTGTAGCTATCTAACTTATCAAGTCTAATAGTGTCATTGTCCTGGTAAAAGATTCGCCAGTATAAGTCAGTTATTTTTTCTTCTAAATTTTCGACATAATTTTTTACGTCGTAACAGACTACCCGGTTCAAGATGTCTAAAGGAAAATTTTTAATATTTTTCCGGTTAAATTCTTCTAAAAATCTAATCGATAAACTTAATTGCGCTTTTTCTGCCTTTTGGGACCTAACTTTGTAAACTCGGTTGAGCCACAAAATACCAAATAAAAGAGCGACGCCAATCGCTATCAGTAAATAGATGTTTTGGTTCATGATTTCTTATTTTTTAAGATTATTAATTTGTAAAAGGTCTTAATTTATAGGCTAACTCTAGTATATTTTTTTATTTTAGTCAATAGTAATAAAAAAAGGAAAACTGATTATTCAGCTTTCCTTTTTTATTCATTTATAGCGATCAACTAAAGTAAAATAGTTAATGGCAACGAGTGCGCGGCCTTTGTGACCCAGGGTTCTTTGTGAGAGTAAATCGTAAACAATTTTTTTTAAAGCAGCTAAAAAAATGCTAATGTTTTTAGTATTGCTTTCAATTGTTTCCAGAATAAACTCTTTAGCTATTTTTCTAAAACACAAAACGTTAGCGGTGTCGCCGACCCTGACTTCAATCGCTGAAGCAATAATCGCAGCTAAAGTTTCTGGACCGACCTGAAGAGTGGCGTCCTTTAGGGTTTTGATAATAATTTTTTTTGTCTCCAAATTAGTAATTTTATCGACAAAAGATAGGTATTCCCCTAGTTTTTTAATGCTAGTTGAATTGGAGTAAAATTTTTTTACGTAAAATTTTACTAGTTCGTCTTCAAAATCGTGAAGATCAATGATTGATACTCTTTCAAGCATCCCGAAGTTTGTAGTTAAATCTTTTGAGTCAATTTCGTTTAAAAGTTTTACAAAATTAACTTTTTTTGATTTTTTGTTTTTTTGGGCAATAAATTTATTTTTTAACATAAATTTTATGACTAAAAATACAACAACTGCAACTAGACTAACTTTAAAAATTAGACTAATTATTTCGACTTTTTTTTCCATGATTTCTCTGGGGGTTTTTGTTTATATTGTTAAAGTTCTTTGTTTCTAGGCTCACTCTAACATATTAACTCACTTTAAGCAAGACCAATAAAAAAGGAGACTATTTAGTCTCCAATTTTTTTGTTATTAAACTGTTTTTTAAGTCTCTAAAAAAACAAAAAGCATTTAAAATTAAGATAATCGAACAGATAACGATTAAACTTAACAAGGTCCAATCAGGCGTTGGATCATCGTAGTCGCTGGAGTAATTTTCGTCCATGTTATAAATTTTAAATTTAGTGTTTACTAGGCATTAAAATTTTATTTTTGTTAAAAATTTTTTCAAATAGCAGAATTATTCCGCTTGATATAAACAGAAAGAAGCCACCACTGAAAAAAACTATGACCCAAAATGAGATAGTTACCACCACAACTAAACCTTCTTTAAGTTTATTGATAGCAGTTAGAACCGTTAATAGAAAAGCTACTATTTTCATGACTTTTAGGATTAGAGGGTTAATGTTAAGGGACTATTTTATGCCTTAACTTTAGTATATTGTTAAATTTTAGTCAATATATTAGTAAATCAATAATTAAGTGGTTAATAGAGATATATTTACTAATATTAAATAAAAATATTTAATTTATGGGGTTGCTGGGGTATTTTTAAAATGCTACAATATAAGGAATGTTTTAAATCTTAAAGAAATTAATTATGAACCAAATTGTTATTTTAGCGGCTGGTCGGGGGACTCGGATGAATTCAGAATTACCCAAAGCTTTAGTTACTTTGAAAGAAAAACCGATGATTCACTATTTACTGGATTCAGTTAAATCTTCAGGGATTGATTTAAATCCGATTATATTAGTTTCACCTGAAAATCAAGAAGCCATTGCTAAGTCACTAATTAATTATCAAGTTCAGTATGCGATTCAAACCGAACAATTAGGGACGGGGCACGCTGTTACTTGCGTTAAGGATTTGATTAATCCGGAGACTAAAAATATCATTGTTTTATATTGTGATCACCCTTTTTTAACGGCCGAATCTTTAAAAAAATGTTCAACTTGCGAAGTGGAGACGGTGTTGGTTTTAACCACTAAGTTAAATGATTTTAATGATTGGCGTCATAATTTTTATCACTGGGGACGTTTTGTTAGAAATATTAATAATGAAATTGAAAAAATTGTTGAATTTAAAGATGCCACTCCGGAAGAGCAATTAATTACCGAGGTTAATCCTGGTTTTATGGTTTTTAGTAATTCTTGGTTATGGCCTAATATTGAATTATTATCCAATAACAACGCTCAACACGAATATTATTTAACTTCTCTCCCACAAATTGCTTACTCTAAAGGCTACAAAATCCCTTCACTAGTAATAGAAGCTCATGAAGCAATGGGCATAAATAGTTTAGAGGAACTTAAAATTGCGGAAACTTTAATTTAATATGAAACAAGTTTTAGACTTACATATTCATTCTAAATATTCACGAGCTTGCTCGCCTCAGTTAACTTTAGAAAATATTGCTATAATTTGTAGCGTCAAAGGAATTGATATTATTTCCACGGGTGATTTTACTCATCCATTATGGTTTAAGGAAATTAAAAATAAATTAGAGGAAATTAGCCAGACGGGTTTATATCAATTAAAAAATTCTAATTTAAAAACAAAATTTATTTTAGGTACGGAAGTTTCTTTAGTTTATAAAGATAAAGGCAAGACTAGAAGAATTCATTTATTGTTGCACGCTCCTAATTTAGAGGCGGTAATTAAACTTAACGATAAGTTGAGTGAACGTTTTAATTTACGTTCCGATGGTCGGCCGATTTTAGGTATTTCGGCTCCAAAATTTTGTGCCCTATGTTTTTCAATTAGTAAAGATTTTTTAATTTACCCAGCTCACATTTGGACACCGTGGTACTCTGTGTTTGGTTCTAAATCAGGCTTTAATTCTTTGTCAGAATGTTTTGAGGAATACACTGATAAAATATATGCGATTGAAACTGGTTTGTCGTCTGACCCTGAAATGAATTGGCGGATATCGGCTTTAGATAAATTGTCTATTATCTCAAGTTCAGATGCTCATAGTTTAAATAATTTAGGTCGCGAAGCAACGATTATGAATTTTAGCGGTGAAGCTACGTATCAAAAAATTTATCATAATCTTAAAACTAAACAAAATTTAGAACTAACTCTAGAGTTCTATCCGGAAGAAGGGATGTATTATTTTGATGGACATCGTAACTGTTCTTTTAGTTGTTCGCCGATTGAAACTTTAAAATTAAAAGGCTTGTGTCCAGTTTGTCATAAGCCACTAGTGGTTGGTGTTTTATCTCGAGTTGAAGAACTCGCCAATCGACCATTGGGTTATAAATTATCTAAGGCCACACCTTTTAAAAAAATAATTGAACTCGATAAAATAATTGCGGAAGTTTTACATGTAAAAAGTCGGACTGCTAAAAAAGTCCTGATAGAGTATAATAAATTAATAGCAGTCTTTGGTACAGAATTATTTATATTACTCGAAGCCGATTTAGAAAAAATTACTAAAGTATCGTCAGCTCGACTCGCTAAAGCAATAATTTTGATTCGTCAGGGCAAGATAAATATTAAACCGGGCTTTGATGGTGAATATGGTCAGCTAAAAATTTTTGAAGAAAAATAATATGAAACTCATTAGGCAAATTATTTTAGGATTAGTGCTAGCGGCCACTTTTATTTCTTTATCAATTTTATCGGTAATTGAATATCCGAGTGATAATATTAATTTAAATACTAAAGAGGATAAAATTCCCGTGGCTAGTCTAGCTCTAAATAAGCTTAGTTATTTGTTAGCTTATTTAGAAAAAATGCCTGGTTTAAGATTGTTACCCGCAGCTCAAGTAGGGGTAAACTATCAAACCGAAGAGACGGTGGATGTTTATGATAAAATAACTAATATTAAAACAGATTTGCCATCTGTGGCCGTAAATATGGCCAGTAGCTCGACAGAAAATAGGAGTTTATCAGAGGTCTTTAAAAGATTAAAAGATAGCCTGTCAAAAGATTGGTTTCGGCCTTAAAATAATGTATAATAAAGAAGTCGAATAATTTATAATATTAATTAAGAATAACCTCTCCCTCCCGATCGCGGTTATTGTAAACAAGTATGGCCATTAAAAAAGCTAGTGTCGCTACTAAGATTGGCGATAGTAACAAAAAAGAAGAAGCCGCTCTGTCTGCTATGGAACAAATCAGAGCCAAGTTCGGTGAAGGTTCGATTATGAAATTCGGTGATGCTCGCAAGACTGATGTCGACGCGATTCCCACTGGTTGTTTATCTTTAGATATCGCCTTGGGTATTGGTGGTATTCCTCGCGGGCGAGTTATTGAAATTTTTGGTCCAGAATCATCTGGAAAAACAACCTTAGCTCAACACGTGGTTGCTGAAGTTCAAAAATTAGGTGGCATCGCTGCCTTTGTTGACGCTGAACATGCTCTTGATCCTTTATACGCCGAAAAAATTGGAGTTAATATTAAAGATTTAATCATCTCTCAACCTGACTCCGGAGAGCAGGCTCTAGAGATCGTTGAAACTTTAGTTAGATCAAACGCCGTTGATGTTGTTGTCGTTGACTCAGTCGCGGCTCTCGTTCCTCAGAAAGAAATTGAGGGTGATATGGGCGACCAACACATGGGACTTCAAGCTCGTTTAATGAGCCAAGCCCTTCGTAAATTAACGGGCTCCATTAATAAAACTAATACAGTAGTAATTTTTATTAATCAGATTAGAAATAAAATTGGAGTTTTCTTTGGTTCACCAGAAACCACTACTGGTGGTAATGCTTTAAAATTTTATGCGTCAGTTCGAATGGAAATTCGTCGTGCCGCACAAATTAAGCAAGGCGAAAATGTGATTGGTAATCGAGTAAAAGTTAAAATTGTTAAAAATAAAGTGGCCGCTCCATTTCGTACTTGTGAATTTGATATCATGTACAATGAAGGCATTTCTTTATCAGGCGATATTTTAGATTCCGGAGTTGATTATGAAATAATTAAAAAATCCGGTAACTCCTATAGTTTTAATGATATAAAATTAGGTGTAGGACGTGAAGCTGCTAAACGATTTTTAAAAGAAGATGCTAAGTTAATGGCCACAATCCGAAAAACTATTTTAACGGAAGTAGTAAAACGTGAAGCTAACGGGGCTAGCCCAGTAAAACATAATAAAGATATTGAAGAAGCTGCTATTGAGGCTTAAACTGTTTTTATAAATAACCCTTGGTTTTTTCCAAGGGTTATTTTTTATAAAAAAGAGTATAATATAAATATAATCAAAAATAATATGTTTTATAAAATTAGTTTAGGGTTATTTTTAATGGTCGGTAGTTTATTTTTTATCTTGCCAAAACCAGCCGCCGCTTTTTGGTGGTTTGATAAGCCTCAAGTAGCTACTAGCAGCATTTCAATTTTAGACGATCAGGCTAAAACAAACTTAGCCGTTAAATATAAACTTTGGGAGGTGGCTTTTGAAAAAAAAGATGTTGAAGCGGTAATCGCCAGTCAAGATAAATTTTTATTTACTGTCCCAGAAATTAATTATTTATTTGCCACGGAAGTTAAAAATATTAAAAGCCCAACTTTAACTGATGTTGGTGTAACGAGTAGCAATGGTAATATTAATGTAGCTGCCAATTTTCATAAATTTATCAGTGGACGTTTTTCTTTTATTGCCAAACCGGTTTCAGTGGAAAATAAATTAAGACTGCAGCTTATGCATGTTAAGTTTTATGGTTTTTCCGTGCCAACGGCTTGGTTAGAGGAGCCAGTAAACAATGCTTTAGATAATTATTTTTCCTTTTTATATAAAGATAGTCGTTATCAAGGTTTTACTTTTATAAGTAACGATAACTCACTTCAATTTAAGCCCACTTTCAAAAAATAAAAAATTAGTAAACAAAAACCGACTCGTTATGAGTCGGTTTTTGTTATATTTGCTTTTCAATTAACTGAGTAATGCGTTCGAACACTTCCTGGGGGCTACCTTCGCCATGAACTTCATATAATTTATTACGTGTTTGGTAAAAAGTTATTAAGTCACTAACGTTTTTTCGGTAGATTTCCAGGCGCTCCTTGATAACGATTTCGTTGTCATCGGCACGTCCGGAAGTTTCGCCGCGGAGTAAAATTCTTCTTATTAGTTCAGTATCAGAAGCGACTAAATTAATGGCGATGGTGATATCTAAATTTAAAGAGCTTAAGGCATCTTCTAAAATTTTAGCCTGCTCTCCATTTCTAGGAAAACCATCAAAAATAAAACCATTTCCTTGTGATAATTTTTCAGCTAAAGCTTTTTTTAAAACTTCAGTTACTAGTTCATCGGGAACTAGTTGTCCGTTTATCACAAAATTTTCGACTTCTAACCCCAAAGCTGTTTTTGAAGCAATTTCATGGCGAAGCATTTCACCCGTTGATAGGTGTAATAACCCATATTTTTCTTTAATGTGAGTTGCTTGAGTTCCTTTGCCTGAGCCAGGCGGTCCAAAAATTACCAAGTTAAGCATAAGCAATAAGTTAAATGTGTTAACTAAAGAACGAGTGGCACCGTTAGTTATTATACATTAATTATAAGGCACTTACAACAATAAAAAAAGAGATACTATTTAAGTATCTCTTGAGAGGATTAATTTTTAAAAAATCTTTATCAGTTTCAAAGAAAAACAATCTTTAATAAATTTTTCGATTTCAATGATTTCTTTATCAAATTCAATTTGAGTCCGACAATCAGCTAGGTAGTCTTCTTTGCTGGAAAATTGCCCGGAGCTTAAATGGATGAAAGCCGAATCTTTACTAAAAATAATATTTATCGCCGCTTCCTTGCCAGGAGTTTTAATTCTGGCTCCAAAAACATCATCCACGTGGCTATTTTTAGCTTTAGTGCCTTGTTTTTTGGCGGCTAAATCAAATGCTTCGGTGGTTTTTAAAACAATATAATCAATCTGTTCTTTGTTCATGATTTTTTTGTATTTAGTGGTTATTAATGTCCTGTGTTTAAAAGATTCTACAATATTATTTTAATTTAGTCAATGATTGGTATTTAAAAAAAATCCTCAACAAGTTGCTTGTTGAGGATTTGAAGATACATATTGTTATTTTGCGTAAATCGGTTCACCACTCGCGGGGATAATTTTTATACCGCTTGATGGATTTTTAGATATACCAGAAACTTTTTGCACTGTACCGGCGATGGTTAAATAACAATCACTGGTATTTGCGTTGTAAAAAATACTAGTCGTCATGTCGCCGACAACCAGATTAACTAAATCTTTATACGTTTTAAAACGAATGGTACTAGATTTAGTTACCGGGGCTTTAACATAAATGTAATTGGTATTTTTCACAAAGCGAGCTTTTTTTGTAACGGTGGTATTGCCATCAACGGTGTAGCTAATTCCAAGTTTAGTGGAGTCAGTTGTCGTTAAATAGCTTCGATTAGCATAAATAATTAATGAATCACTACTTGTGCCATTAGTTTCATAATCTAAACGAATAACCGGTCCTAAAGTTGAAGTTGATGGATCACCACAACTTCCGGGAGTCGCTGCCGTTAATTGATTTGGATAAATTTTTCCGTTGGAAACGTAAATTTTATACAAACCTTTGGTCACGTCCCAAAATTTGTTGCTCGGATCATAACTCCAATGTTCACCTAAGTCATAAGTGGCTTTGTAATACCCAAAAGATGACCAGTCGTTGTTCTTTACTTTGAAGGTAAACTCTAAATAAACAATGCCGTTATAAACATAATTGGTATCAATGGCTTCAATAGACGTTTTCCAAGAAGTCATGTCCCCTTTAAGAAAAAATTTTCCCTTTAAAGAGTATTTATCAATTTTATCTTTGCGACACAGTAAGCTAATACTGGCAGAATCCCCGATACTGTTACCGGATAGCTGAATAATGGTTTCTCCAGTAACAACTGAGGGGTTAGCAATCTTAACTACTCGGTTTAAAATTACATTAGTCCCGACCACAGTAGCTTTAAAGGTAAAAATTCCGGTTGTTCGATATTGATGTAAGACCTGGGTCCCGCCGTCAATAAAACCATCACCAAAATCACATTGAATTTGGACCAGATTATCTGTTGTTTTGTCAGTGACAAAGAACAGGATACCTGTGTTTATAGACCCGTAAATTGTGTCATTGGTCATTACCGCCGAAGACACTCCTAAGGCATATTGGGCATTGTCAAGCGTTTTACTGGAATTTTCCAGGGAATAATCTACGCAGGACATCGAAATAATGGCCAAAGCCAACAGGACAAAAAACTGAATTTTTCTCATTTTTTTCTACTTTTTGATTGTTAAAGAATTTTGTTATTTATTAAGAAAGTCTTTCTTAATAGTAAACTCTATCACGTTATATAATATATGTCAATAGGTATATTTGACATGAACCGATTTATATGATTTAATATCTTTTACAGTAACTTAAAATATTAATAAATGAATAGTTTAATTAAGTGTATTTCCGAAGAACCATTAGTTATCAATCGTTTGGCAGGCAAAAAAACAATTGCTAAGTCTGGTGATATTTTTTTCCATGTTGCTTCTGAATTTTTGGGGTCTAATTTTAAAGCCGGTATAGGTACAGCTAAAAGAGTTATTCAGGTTTATGAGACTATTCCTAAAACGGAAGCAACCTATATGGAACTTTTTGAATCTATACCGGGTAATTGGAATAAAAAATGGTTATCCCAGAGTCAAATAACTAAGGTGGCTAAGCATTTCAGAAAGTGGCTCAGGACCGATGGTTATCCCACTCATTTTTTAGGGAAAATCAACGAGTTCCAGTCGGTGGACGAAGAAGCTCCTCACAAGAATTTAGTGGTAATAAGTATTATGATTGATAATGATGATTTATGTATTTATCAAACATCATTTGATAGTCCAGCTAAACGCAGTGGTGATTTTCTTTACAGGTTCATTGTGCCAAAAGTTTCTTTGAAACTTAAATAAATTTTAATCCTCTAATTTTTAAAACAAAAGTTTTAAAGGTTGGAGGATTTTTTTGTACAAAAAAACAATCTGTAAAATAGATTGTTTTTTATTTGTGCGCCGTGCAGGATTTACCCATTCGGGCATAAACTTCGAATCCCTTTGTATTACGCACATTAAAAAAACAACCCATAAAAATGGATTGTTTCTGTAATGTGCGCCGTGCAGGATTCGAACCTGCGACCATCTCCTTAAGAGGGAGCCGCTCTACCAGCTGAGCTAACAGCGCTAACTTCTTAATAGTAACTCAAACCTAAATTATTGCAAGAGTACGGGTGGCTGAGGAGGGGCTCGGACCCTCGACCTTAGCGTTATGAGTGCTACGCTCTAACCAGCTGAGCTACCCAGCCATTTGGGATAAATAAAAAAAGCAGCTAAAGGTCGCTTTTTCTCTTACAGCATAAAGCATCAAAATATCTTTGTCAACGATAATATTTGATACAAAAAAATTGCTTTTAAGTACTAGTGCGCCCGGCAGGATTTGAACCCGCAACCTCTTGGTCCGAAGCCAAGTGCTCTATCCAGTTGAGCTACAAGCGCGATTATACGGCTGAAAACAGCCGTATTAGAGAGACTCTATCTTTTACCTTTTAAAGCTTGTTTTAAGTTATAACCAGTTTTAAATTTAGCGACTTTAACCTCAGGGATAATAATTCTTTCAGTTGGTTTTTGAGGATTAACACCGCCCCGAGAATATCTAACGCGAGATAAGAAAGTACCAAAGCCGGTGATGGTTACTTCACGACCACCTTTAAGTTCTTCAATGATAGTATCAGTTAAAACATTAATCATTTTTTCAGCTTGCTTTTTATTGATGCCTTCAACGTCTTTAGATAATTTTTCGATTATTTGTACTTTGTTCATAAATTTAAATCTATTAATTTAGCTTTCTTTATTATAGTAAAAGGAATCTTTTATTTCAACCCCCCAGTAAAACTAGAATTAACGAGCGTATTCTGTGACTCTAAGTTCTCGAATAACATTAACTTTAATTTCCCCTGGATACTTAAGTTCGGTTTCAATTTTTTTAGCAATGTCACGAGCTAAATCATGAGCTTGTAAATCATCGGTCTCATCTGATTTAACAAAGACACGAACTTCACGACCAGCTTGAATTGCATAAGTTTTTTCAACACCAGCAAATGATAAAGCAATTTTTTCTAATTCTTCTAAACGTTGAATGTAATTTTCGTAATTATCATTACGAGCACCCGGACGAGCGGAAGAAATAGCGTCGGCGACTTTAACGATTACGGAAATTAAAGAAGCTGGTTTATCATCATGATGAGTGGCAATTGGATCAATAATTTCTTGAGGTAAATTAAATTTCTTAGCAATATCACGGCCAATTTCCGTGTGATTTCCTTGGACCTCGTGATCAACCGCTTTACCGATATCGTGTAGTAAACCGCCTTTCTTAGATAAGGTAACGTCAGCTCCTAATTCTTCAGCGATAATAGCGGATAAGTGAGCTACTTCAATTGAATGACGCAAAGCATTTTGACCATAACTAGTTCGATATTTTAGACGACCTAAAATTTGAACTAACTTAGGATCGAAGCCAGCGACACCAACTTCGTACATCGCTTCTTCACCCGCCTTTTTAATATCAACAGCAATTTCTTTTTTAGCATTTTCGACCGCATCTTCAATCTTAGTTGGGTGGATGCGTCCATCTTTAATTAAATAATCTAAAGTTTTTTTAGCGATATGGCGACGAATTAAGGAGAAACCAGAAATAGTAATTGCATTAGGTGTGTCGTCAACAATGATTTCGGTACCAGTCATTTGCTCAATTGATTTAATGTTACGACCTTCACGACCAATGATTCGGCCCTTCATTTCGTCACTTGGCAAATCAACAGTAGTGGTTGTTAGTTCAACTGTATAATCAGAAACCATACGTTGCATCGCTAGGGCCATAATATCTTTAGCTTTATCGGCCAATCTATCACCGCCTTCATTTTCTAATTTCTGTAAACGAACCGATAAATCATCTGCGCATTGTTCTTCGATTTTTTTAATTAACAAGTCTTTAGCTTCTTCTTTGGATAATTTTGCTAGTTCCGCTAATTTAGCATCTTGTTCTTCTTTAATTGCTTTAATTTTTTCTTTGATTTCTTGGACTTCAGTCACTTTATCATAAAGCTTCTGTTGTTTGTCTTGAAGATCCAGTAATTTTTGAGAAAAAGAATTCTCACGTTGTTCTAATCGACTTTGCAAAGCATTAATTTCTTGGCGTCTTAGGTTTTCTTCTTTTTTAGATTCTTCGATAACAGCCAAAGCTTTGTCTTGAGCTTTTAACAATAGCTCTTTTTCTTTTAATTTAGCGTCATTAATAATCTTTTCAGATTTTTGTTCAGCGCCACTTAATTTTTGACTAGCTGATTTCTTATAAAGGAAAAACCCAATAAAAAAACCACCAGCCAAAAAAACAACATACAAGAAATATTCCATAATATTCTGGTTGTTTTTAGGAAGTAGTGGTTGTTGAGCTAAAACTTTAATTAAAAAATAAAAATTCTTGATTAGAAATCAAGGTTAATTTTTGGTTCTTTTTAGAATATTTTTTAATTTTACACGGTAATTTAAGGCAGCCATTACGGTTTTTGGTTTAAGTTTTGATAATATAACAACCACAAACAGGATCTAATTCTCCTAAAAACAATTATTTATTAATTAGATTTATGCTAATACTCTAACATTTATTTTTTGGGATGTAAAGATATGCGTTGACATTAAGTCTGTTATATGGTATAATAGTTTTAGATTTTTATTTCAAGATCTGCCCAAATTCGTCGGGAAGTACGAATATATGTAATTTAAAAACTGTAAAAATTGGAGGTAAGAATGGCCACAAAACAACAGCTTGCTAAGGTTGCCGCGATTATCGTGGAATTTCAAGAAGGATTTGAATTATTATCTACCGCAGACAAACAATGGGTAATTCAAAACGGTAAAGAGGCGGTCTCTGTATTTGTAAAAGCAGTCGCTAATCGTATTCAAACTCAAAAAGAAGAAAAATCATCATCAATTTTGAAACTGATTTCGGTCGGTGAAAAAATCATGATTGAATCATTGGATGGTAAAGCGTTAATTAGCAAAGCTAAAAACACTTTCAAATCAGGCATTGATTCAGATTTTACTAATTGGAAGTTAAACGAAGTAAGCACCGCCACGTCCGAAACATTGTTAGATGTTTACGAAATGGTAAATGACGCTATTTTTGTACAAATGTTTACTGAGTTAAACTCCGATTTAGATAAATTGGTAATGACCCAGGCTCAGATTATTCGCTTTTGCGAAAAACATTCGACTCGGCTTCGTCAGGAAGGCTATGCCACTTTTTTCTTAACAAAAGTTAAGGGTGAATATTTTGTGGGCGGCGTGCGCGTGGGTGCCGGTGGTTTGGGCGTCTCTGTCTATCGCCTCGGGTATGGCAGTGTCTGGTCTGCTTCGAACATTCTTCGTGTCGTTGCCCCGCAACTGGAATCTTAAACTTTTAGTTTTTGACTCTTTATCCCTTGGATTCTTAGAACTTAACGTTCTTGGAGTCTGAGGGATTTTTTTGTATAAAAATTACTAATTTATCATTATTTCGATTGACTAAAACAAAAATATAAAGTAATATTTAAGCATCTTAATTAATAAAATTAAGCATTTTTTTGTTAAATACGCCTATGAATATTACAGAGTTAGCTCGTGTCCTTCATGTTAACCCCCAAGAATTACGTGACCTTTTGCCAAAAATTGGGTTTAATATTGGACAAAAAGCCATTAAAGTTGATAATAATACCGCCAAGAAAATTATTAAGAATTGGCCGGCTTTTAGACGTCAACTTGAAATTCAGCGAGCGGCTGCTTTTGCTAAAAAAAGAGAAGAAGATGCTTTGCCTCATGAAAAAAGAGAAATTAGTGTCCCTTCGGCTATTACCGTTCGTGATTTTGCTGAAATTGCTCAAGTCCCCGTTAATAAAGTACTAACCGAATTGATGAAAAATGGTGTTTTTGCTTCAATTAATGAAAAAATTGATTTTGATACGGCAACTATTATTGGCGTTGAACTCCATTTAGACATTAAACCACTGGAAGAAAATCAAGAAACTGAAGAAAAAGAAGATCGGAAACTTGAAGAAATTTTAGAAAAAGAAGAAAGTGGTGATATGTATGATCGTCCACCGGTAATCGTTATCATGGGTCACGTTGATCACGGAAAAACTAAATTACTTGATTCGATTCGCCGCACTGATGTGATGGCTGGTGAAGCGGGTGGCATTACTCAACATATTGGGGCTTATCAGATTATTCGAAAAAATAAAGTAATTACTTTTATTGATACTCCTGGTCATGAAGCGTTTACCGCCATGCGAAGTCGTGGTGCTAAAGTAGCTGACATTGCAATTTTGGTTGTCGCAGCTGATGATGGTGTTAAACCACAAACAGTAGAAGCTTGCCGGATTATTGAAGCAGCTAAAATTCCATTTCTTGTGGCGATTAATAAAATTGATAAACCCGATGCTAATATTGATAAGACTAAACAAGAATTAGCTTCTGTATTAGGGATCACGCCAGAAGATTGGGGAGGTAAAACTATTTGTGTGCCAATTTCGGCTAAAGATGGAATTGGGATTGAAGAATTATTAGACATGGTACTTTTAGTAGCGGATACGGAAAATGCCAATATGAAAGCAAATCCTAAAGCAGATGCCGCCGGCACAGTTGTTGAATCCAATATGGATAAAGGTGCTGGGCCAGTAGCGACTATTTTAGTGCAAAATGGCACCTTAAGAGTTGGTGATCAATTATGTTTTAACGATATTGTTTATGGTAAAGTTAAAGCTTTAAAAAATTATCGCGGGGAAAGTATCACTGAAGCTCTGCCTTCAATGCCGGCTAAAATTTTAGGACTTAAAATTTCTCCAGCGGTTGGTGATATTTTAGAAGTGGGTGATGGTCGTAAAGTAAAAAATAAAAAAATTAGAACTGCTTCTGAGGAAACCGTTAAGTCAGCCATGACTATGGCTAGTGGTGAAGGTGAAAATAATATCCCCCAGATTAATGTAATTATTAAAGCCGATTTCTTAGGTTCAGCCGAAGCGATTGAAGAATCTTTAATGAAATTAAATACGGAAAAAGTTCGGGTTAAAATTTTAGCGAAAGGCTTAGGTAATATTACTGAAGGTGATATTAAGCGAGCGGGTGATTCTGGTGCTAAGATTGTTGGTTTTAATGTTCGTATTACACCGGTGATTGAAAATTTAGTTAGAGAAAGCGGGGTTGATGTTAAAACTTATTCCATTATTTACGATTTAATTAAATATATTAAAGCGGAAATGCAACAACTTATTAAAGCGGAAGTCATTCGTGTTGATGAAGGCCGAATTAAAGTAGTTGCTATTTTTAGAACAGAAACTGATAAACAAATTATTGGTGGTCGCGTTTTAGATGGTTATGCTAGGCTCGATAGTTCTATCGAAGTTAAACGTGAAGGTGAGATTGTGGTCACTGGTAAATTAGCCAGACTTCAAAGTGGTAAACAAGATGTTAAGATGGTGGAAACGAATGAAGAGTGCGGTATTTTGTTTGAAGGTAAGCCTTTGGTTTTAGAAGGTGATATCTTACAGATGTTCCATGAAGATAAAGTAATCGATAAATTATAATCAGATGTCCAAAATAGATCAATTAAATGAAATGTTACAACAGGAGTTGGCTTATGCGATTAATCGCGAGGTCGGCGTTCCTAATACTCTAATTACAGTGGTTTATGTTAGAACTTCTAGTGATTTAAAATTTGCGACAGTGGGAGTTTCGGTTTTACCAGATAATTTAGCCGGAACCGCTCTTGAAAAATTAAAAAAATCAGCTGGGCTGTTATCTAGCATCTTGGCAAAAAAAACTAGGTTAAGACAAATTCCTCGTTTGCGCTTTGAATTTGATCCAACTGAACGAAAAGCGGCGGTACTAGAGAATTTTATGAATAATATCGAGAAGAAAGACGAAGATGATGATGTTGAAATTTTTCAATTTTAAGAACCAAATACTTCTAAAAGTCCAGAGTTAAGCCTCTGGACTTTTTTTAATTTAAGGCATATAATTGGGGGTTAAAAGTAAAAATTATCAAATCATGGATTATAATCTGCGTTATCGCCAAGCCTATCTTAAAATAAAAAATGCCCGTAAATTATTAATCGTAAGTCATGTTAATCCTGACGGTGACGCCTTATCTTCGGTTTGTATTTTTTTGGAATTAGCTCACTTACTAAATATTGAAGCTGAGGCTTATTGTCATGATAAAAAAGTTAGTGCCTTTAGCTATCTGGCTCACGAATCAAAGATTAGTTCAGATAAATCTAAAATTTTACCTCTGACAAGTTATGATGTAATTGTGATTGTTGATTGCGGTTCACTTTCAAGAACTAATTTAGAATCAGAAATTAAAGAAGTTCAAAATTCAGTTGATCGGCCTTACATTATTGAATTGGATCATCACCCTAAGATTGATGATTTTGCTGATTTAGAAATTAGACAACCAGAAAAAGCGGCCGCGGTTGAAGTTATTTATAATTTACTTAAAGAAAATAAAGTTAACTTTAATAAAAATATCGCTAGTGCGGTTTTAACTGGCATCTTAACGGATACGGGTAATTTTTTATATTCTAGTTCCTCAAATATTAATATTGCGATTGCTTCAGAAATGTTAGGTTACGGTGCTCAGTTACCAAAAATCATTAACCATACTTTACGTAATCAAAATTTATTAACCATGAAACTGTGGGGGCTTACTATGGATAATTTACGGATTAATGAAACTTATAATTTAGCTTATTCCGTTATCACTAAAGATGATATTGATAATTTATTAAAACTCGGAACCACGGAAGAGATCGAGCGCTATTTAAATTATGATGTTTATGGCGATATCGCCGGATTTCTTAGCACTTTATCAGAAGTGCAGGCAATTATGCTGCTCCGCGAAGAAGAATTTGGTAAAATTAAGGGGAGTCTTAGAACTTCTCGCTCTGATGTTGATATTTCTGGCTTAGCTCAAAAATTGGGTGGCGGTGGCCACGCTAAAGCATCAGGCTTTGTGATTGCCGGACACATTATAAAAAATGATAGTGGTTGGGAGATAGTTTAATAAGTGTGTTATAATAAAAAAATAATTAAACTTAGCTCAAAATTATCTATGACCTCAAAAAATCAGTTTTTAAAAATCATCTTTTATGTTTTATTGGCGCTAGGTTTACGTTTTATAATTGTTAATAATTTTTTAGATGGATCTAAATCTTGGTGGCTTCAGATAATTGCGATTTTATTAATTTTCTATATTGGGATTGCTTATGTTTTTCAAGGCACTGCCAAAGTAATTGAAGAGACAACCGATGTTTTAAAAGATCGCACTAAATTAGCTGGTGGTTTTTTACAATCATTTGGCACGGCTTTCCCTGATATGATTATCGGGGTGATGGCTGCCTTTTTATCTTTACAGGTTCGAGATACGGACATGGTGCGAGCTATGAATTTAGCGGTGGTAGCCGCTTCAGCGACCTTTGGTTCTAATATTTATAATATCGCTCATGCCGTTTGGTGTATTTACCGACAAAATTTAGCCAATTTAAAAAATAAAACAATTTTAATGTTTCCCTTTTTTAAATCAGGTGGCAGTTTAAAACCTTTAGTCGAACATAAAGTAAAACCATCAATTTGTGAAATGGATAATGCGATTAGAATTCTAACCGCTTTAACTGGGCTAACCGCTTTTGTGGCTATTAGCATGGTTTTATTCGGTCGTGTTAAAACTGAAATAGTTGGTTTGCCAGGAGACATCTATCAATTAATTCTACCGGTCGGTTTAGTCTTGTTTATTCTGTGTGCTTTTATTTTATATCATTTTCGCAAAAGCAGTCGACCTGAATCGCCGATTGCCGAAATTGCGGCTGAAGAAACTTATTATGGTAAACAAAAAACTTGGCGCATTTGGTTAGATTTAGCTTTTTCGGGTGTGGCCATTTTATTCGCCGCTGAAAGTATGGTGCGAGCGATTGAAGTTTTTTCAGAAATAACTAATATCCCTTTTGTAATTACTGGAGTGCTAGCCGGACTAATTGGTTGTTTTGGTGAAATGATGGTGGTTCATAATTTTTCAGTTAGTTCTAATGGTCGTATCGGTGATGCGATTACGGGCGTAGCAATGGATAATATCGTAACTACTATGGGCGCTTCAATTGTGGCCATTATGGGCGGCATCTTTTTAGGGGGCAGCTCTTTGATTTTAATCTTTATTATTATTTTAGCGGCCAACACAATGCTGATTGAGCAAATTTCTCTTTTAAAAAATAAATTATAATTTTGTAAAAGTAATCTCTAATAAAAAAGTTACCAATGGTTGGTAACTTTTTTGTATTTATTTTTTCTTTTGATTTTCT
>Ga0302215_10001200_pt1 | contig 18758 bp, 12 predicted proteins | sample II_Fen_N3_1_FD_194580 | JGI IMG/M metagenome (GOLD analysis project Ga0302215, IMG submission 194580) | Peat permafrost microbial communities from Stordalen Mire near Abisko, Sweden - II_Fen_N3_1 | ecosystem: Environmental > Terrestrial > Soil > Wetlands > Permafrost | place: Sweden: Abisko...
TCTCTTCTATTTCTACCATGCGGCGAAGAGTTGCAACACGAACACGAAAGAATTCATCTAGATTGTTGGAGTATATGCCCAAAAAACAAAGTCGTTCAAGTAAAGGATTTGTTTTATTGGCAGCCTCGTCTAGTATTCTCCGATTGAAATACATCCAACTGACATCCCTGTTTATGATGTAATTTTTTCGCACCTTTCTAATCATATAATATTCGAATTTAAAGGAATTTGTATGTTAAAATTAGTTACTCAGATAATTTCTATAAGCGACTTTTAAACGTACTGTCCAGTATGATTTATTTGTAAATTGCTGTTTTCAACAAAGATAGCATTTAAAAATCGGAATATGTAGACAAATTGGATTCTTCATTGATATTTTCAATAAATAAATGCTTTTGTGTTACATCTTTATGAAACTTTTGAATTGCAATGAATTGCACGTCGATATTTTTTGATAATTTTGTAACTTTCATACCAAAAACAGGTTTCTTATCAATATCAAGATATAGTTTATGAAATTCGTACGGCTTGTTCTGTTCTTACTCTGTATATTTCTTATGTCATGTTCTTCTACAGATAGAGAATTGATACGAGCTGATAAACTAATGGAAACAGCTCCAGATTCCGCTTTAAGTATACTAAAAGCAATTAAACCTGAAAAATACAAGCTAAAACAAAACCGTGCTTTGTATGCTCTGTTGATGAGCCAGGCTTTGGATAAAAATGAAATCAAGGTTGAATCTGACTCCCTGATTAAAATAGCTACTGCTTATTATGATGAAAATGAACCTATACGTGCTGCTTATGCTTATTTGTACCTTGCTCGTTGTGAGAAGAATCAGGGAAATTCTCGAAATCAGGCCATGGCTTTGTTAAAAGCTCAGGATTTTGCATCAAAGTGTAATGACCCCAAATTACAAGGTCTTGTATATACCGACAAGGCAGATATGTATCAGAGTCAGGATAATAATGATAGCTGTATAGTTTATAACAAGTTAGGTCTTAGGGCTTTTCAAAAAGCTAGTGATCTTAGGAATTCAGTCTTAACCCTTATAGGAATAGGATGTGGAGAAAGGCTAAATGATAGATATGATAGTGCAACTTATTACTACTCACTGGCAGAAAAAATGGCTGCACCACTTCATGAAAATCTTATTACTTCATCAATCTATAGAAACCTGAGTGTTGTAGCTTACAAACAAAAGAACTTCAAGCTTGCATTGCAATATCTTAGATTAGTCCCAATAACCAACGATACACTATACGACTATAATAAATGGTGCCTGACTGGAAGAATGTTTGTCAAATCAGGGCAATTGGATTCAGCTAGAATATATCTCAACAAAGTAAAGAGCCCGGGAGTAATGATTGTCGATTATTATAAGCTTTGGCAAGAGCTATACGAAAAGCAAGGACGTTTAGCCGAATCTTTGTATTATGCAAAAAAGGTGGCAGTACTAAAAGATTCGATTCAGAATCAGGAACTAAATACCAGTTTCGCAGGAATGGAGAAGAAGTACCGGTTTGAGCGTTTGTCAGTTGAAAATAAGAATCTTATAATTGAAAACAAGCAGAATGGGATTATTCTTTTAGTCGCACTCTTATTGCTTAGTGTTTTATGTATTGTACTATTATTCTGGAGGATTAAATCTAATAAACGGAAGCTGATAGTTCAAAATCAGATGTTAGAGCAAGAAAGGTCGTTAAATGAAAAAGAGAAGGAAAATAACCTCTTGCTGCAACAACAAATGAAGATGCAGCATTTATTACTAAAGAATGTTGAGCAATACAGATCTCGGGCTATAAAGAGATCATCAGCATCAGATGTGGAGAAGACTGTTGGAACTAAAAATTCTAAGATAGACACATTTTATGAAGAACTGATGAGTCATATTGATTTGACTCATCGCAATATCTCTAGTCGTTTAGAAGCTGCTTATCCAAATTTGACAAAGAGGGATATTTTGATCTGTTGTTTGCTCCTAGCCAATTTTGATACCGGTATGATTGCAACTATTCTCGAAGTTCAATCGGAATCTATTAACATACACAGAGGACGTTTACGCAAGAAGCTCAATTTGCAGAATCAAGATAACCTTCTCCAATTCCTTCGCTCATTTTGAGTGTTTTTCAGGTTAATTATTAATATAAAAAGTGGTTGTATATATAGCCACTTTTTTTTGTACGCATAATTGTCTGATTTAAAGAGACGTAAACATACTTAAAAAACAGAGATGTATATAAAATAAATATTGCAATTTTCGTATTCTGAGTTTATTTTTTGCGTTACTTTGCATAAGAAATTTTAAAATAAATAAATCATGGATGCAATTAAATTTACGGCTATTGGAATTAGATATCGCCATTTTTTTTTGAATGAAACAGATGGAGCATCAGGTAATGATCCAAAAAATGGAGGTGATGATCCTGTTGTGCCAGTTCCGCCGAAGAAATAGTGCTTTCATTTGTTTGGCTTTAATATTTTATAGTGTTATGAACATATCAAACCTTACATGTTAATCTGTTTTTACAAAGTACCTCAACACCTAGGCAAAAGTTATCGAAGCCTCGATAACTTCTGTCAAGGTTAAAAGGGAAATTTTCTCGATTTTCGTTGAACCACATCTTAATAAAGATAGTGGTTTTTTTATTGCTAATATTTCATAATAATGAATGACAAGGTATTTATGATACAATGCATACTTCTGCTATTGCATAAGCATTATAATGAATTAAGTTAGTATGTTTTATTAATCATTGTTTTTAGCTACATTTGCTATATTGTTTTTATTCTACAGTTCGTTATTAATTACATAACAGAGGTCTAATTAAATTGACTGTCAGTTTCTCCATGCTCAACATCTATCGCGCCTCTGCCGGTTCGGGCAAAACATACCGGCTTACGCAAGACTATATTCACTTGCTGTTCGACCCCCGACGGGAGCGGGCACATCGTCGCATCCTGGCCGTAACGTTTACCAACAAAGCCACCGACGAGATGAAAACGCGCATCCTGAAAGAGTTGCACGCGCTGTCGCAAGGCGAAAAATCGGATTATCGCCAGGGGTTGATGGAAAAATTCCGGCTGGACGAAGAAGCAGTAAATGTGCGCACAAAGCATATTCTCACTGGCATTTTGCACGATTATTCGTCATTCTCCATAAGCACTATCGACCGTTTTTTCCAACAGGTTATCCGCTCCTTTGCCCGCGACATTGGTGTACATGGCGGCTACAACCTGGAACTGGACAACACGGCCACGCTTGAACAATCGGTCGATAACTTGTTTCTGGATTTGTCCAAAGACGAAAACAAACAACTGCTGCAATGGCTTACCGCTTACGCCGAGGAACGTATTGAGCAATCGGAAAGTTGGAATATGCGCAATAACATTATGGAGCTGGGGCGCGAAATTTTCAAGGAAAGTTACCAACACAAAGCCGAAGATACCAACCGCAAGTTGCACGAACGCGAATTTCTGACCAACTACCGCAAGAGCCTGCGCGAAATAAAAAACACATTTGAAGCCAAAGTAAAACAAACCGCCACCGATGGATTAAACATTATGGCACGCAACGGCCTGACGCACGATGACTTTGCCTACAAAACCACCACCACGCTCGAAAAGCTGGTGAAAGGCAAACTGGAAATCAGCGCACGCTTCACTGGCTTTGCCGACGATGTGACGAATTGCTACACCAAATCCAAACCGCAGGATGTAAAATCTGCCATCGAGTCGGCGTACAACAACGGATTGGGAAAATGCTTCCAACAAATTGTAGAACTGCTGAACGTGGACATCGTGCAATACAACTCGGTGGTAATGGTGCTTAAACATATCAATACGCTCGGTATTTTGTCTGACCTGGCCGTGCAGATAAAAAAACTCACCGACGAGCAAAACACCATGTTGATTTCGGACTCCAACATGTTGCTCAACAAAATTATCGACAACAGCGATACGCCTTTTGTGTACGAGAAAACGGGCATCACCATCGACAACTTCATGATCGATGAGTTTCAGGATACGTCCACGCTGCAATGGAAAAACTTTCATCCGCTGATGGCAAACAGTTTGGCGGCCGGCAAATTCAACCTCGTAGTGGGCGATGTAAAGCAAAGTATTTACCGTTGGCGAAACTCCGACTGGAAACTGCTCGACGAACAAATCCTCACCGATTTTCGCCCGGAGCAAATTCACGAAGAAAACCTGGAAACCAACTGGCGAAGCGATAAAAACATCATCGACTTCAATAATTCGTTTTTCCGCTGTGCGGCAAGTCTGCTGCAAAGCAAACTGAATGAAAATCTGCAAGCGGTATTGCCGGTTTATCCGCAGTTGGAAGCGTTGACGCACAAAATTGAACATGCGTATGCCAATATTCATCAGCAGACTTCGCCCAAAGCCGCCACCGGCAGCGTGCAGGTAAGCTTTATTGCCTCCGACGAAAACGACGATGGTTGGAAAGCCGAGAGTTTGCAACGATTGCCCGCTATGCTCGAAGACCTACAAAGTCGCGGTTACCGTCCGGCGGATATTTGTATTTTGGTGCGGAAAAACGACGAGGAACAGCAGGTTATTCACCGCTTGCTAAGCTACAAAACCACCGCGGAGGCCAAGCCCGAATTTTGCTACGACATTATGGGAAACGAAGGTTTACTGATTGGAGCTGCCGCCTCGGTACGTTTCGTGCTAGGCATCTTGCAGCTGTTTGTCAACCCGGCTGACAGCATTCAACGCACCATTGTAAACTACGAATACGCGCGTGGTCGCCAGCATAAATCGGAAAACGAAGCGCTGAATGCTTGCTTCGTGGCCGACCATTCGGGTGAAAACCTGTTCTCGGCTTTATTCTCCGACGAAGAAAACGAACGTCTCAAACAAGTGCAACACAGCTCGCTTTACGACATGGTGGAGCAAATTATTTCGCTGTTTGGCATTGGCAACTGGCACAATGAAGCAGTGTTTGTACAGGCATTTCAGGATGTGGTGTTCCGCTACACCACCGGCAAAACGGCCGACCTGAATAGTTTCCTTAGCTGGTGGAAAAAGAACGGTGGCAAACAATGTATCTCCACGCCCGACAATCAAAGTGCTATGCGCATTATGACTGTTCATAAATCGAAAGGATTGGATTTTAAAGCCGTGCTGATGCCTTTTTGCGAATGGGATTTGGATAGCCGTATGCGCAATATTTTGTGGTGTGAGCCAACAGTTGCACCCTTCAACGAACTACCGTTGCTGCCCATCGAATATGGTTCCAAGCTTGGAAAATCCATTTTTGCCGAAAACTATTTCGACGAACAAATGCACCTGTTTATTGATAGTTTGAATGTAGCTTATGTGGCATTTACCCGAGCAAAAAATGAATTGATTTGCATTGCTCCCGCACCAAGGAAAGATGTGGAAAGCTTGGATAAAATCAATTCATTATCGGCTTTACTCACTGCTTGCTTCACAGTAGAAACTCAGGGACTCGACAACGAGATTATCTCCTTATCAAAATCCTACGACTGTACGTCAAAGGTATTCTCGCTGGGCGAACCAACCCAGGCCGTATACAAAGACGCCAAAAGTCCGGGTAATAACGAGAAGATAAACAGTTATCCATCGGTTAGCAGCACCGACCGCTTGCGCATTCGCCATCAAAGTCTGGATTATTTACTGGAAAATCAACAACTCACCGACAGCCGCCTGAATTACGGACTAATCATGCACGATGTTTTGCGCAATATTACGCACAAAGCCGACCAGCACAAAGCGATTCTTTCCATGATTCGCGAAGGACGTATCAGTGAGTTGGAAGCCGAAACGGTGGAAGTGGAAATGGAAAAATTCTGGAACTTACCCCAAACCAACGATTGGTTTGCTACCAACACCCGCGTGCTAAACGAAACCACTATTCTCACTCCCCGCGGCGAGCAATACCGCCCGGACCGGGTTGTGATTAATGGCAACAAAGCAAGCATTGTGGATTATAAGTTTGGCGATAAAGAAAGTAAAGTCTACATTCAGCAAGTGAAACAATACATGAATCTGATTGCCGAAATGGGTTATGAAACGAGCGGATTTGTATGTTATGTGAGCTTGGGGAAAGTGGAAAAGGTAGAATAAATAAACGAAACAGAGGAAGATTGTTCAACAGTCTTCCTCTATTCCTTTAATATTGATTTGCCTCCTTTTAAAATAAATTTGGCTTTCGCTTTTTCGCTTCCTCAAGACTCAATAAATCAGGTTTTTTAGTCTGTTTGTCGCGCAATACCTGATATTCCACTGCAATTTGTGCTTCATAACTCACATGATTCGTCTTGCTCATAAGCTGTGCAACCACATGTGTATTGACCGAAGCATCTTTCACATAAACTACAGGTCCGTTGTAGTTTGGAGCAATCTTGACTGCCGTATGCACTTTTGAAGTGGTGGCTCCACCAATCAGCAACGGAATAGTAAGTCTGGCTTTTTGCATTTCGGCAGCAACGTGCGCCATTTCTTCGAGCGATGGTGTAATTAATCCACTCAATCCCACCATGTCCACTTTCTCATCGATAGCTGTTTGAATAATTTTCTCAGTCGGAGTCATTACCCCAAGGTCGATAACTTCAAAGTTATTACAAGCCAATACAACAGCCACAATGTTTTTTCCAATGTCGTGAACATCGCCTTTTACGGTGGCAATAAGAAATTTTCCGGCCGACGAGCTTTGTCCGGGCACTTTTTGTTTTTCAATTTCCGGTTGAAGTATAGCTACAGCTTTTTTCATGGTGCGGGCCGTTTTTACTACTTGCGGCAAAAACATTTTTCCTTCTCCGAAAAGTTCACCAACGATATTCATTCCACTCATCAACGGACCTTCGATAATCTCAATGGCCGTATCAAACTGTGTCAGTGCTTCCGCCAAATCTTCTTCCAGAAATTCGCTGATACCTTTAATCAATGCATGTTCCAGTCTGCCTTGTAACGGACGCGACCGCCATTCGTCTACTTTCTCCACTTTTTCGCCCGAAGCCTGATTCTTGACTTTTTCGGCCAGTTCGATCATTCGTTCGGTGGCATCGGGACGTCGATTCAGCACAATGTCTTCTACATGCACAAGCAGTTCCGGTTCAATGTCCTGATAAATCTGTAGCATGCCGGCATTGACAATTCCCATATCCATTCCCTCTTTGATGGCATAATACAAGAATACCGAGTGAATGGCTTCACGAACTACATTATTTCCACGGAATGAGAACGAAAGATTGCTCACGCCACCACTTATCTTAGCAAAAGGTAAATGCTGCTTAATCCAATGGGTAGCGTTTATAAAATCGACTCCGTAGTTGTTATGTTCTTCAATTCCAGTGGCAATGGCCAATACATTAGGATCGAAAATAATATCTTGAGGAGGCAAGCCAACCTTGTCAACCAATAAATAATAGGCTCGGGTGCAAATTTGTGTCTTACGCTCGAAACTGTCAGCTTGTCCTTGTTCATCAAAAGCCATTACCACTACCGCTGCTCCGTAAGCACGGATTTTGCGGGCTTTACTTAAAAATTCTTCTTCGCCTTCTTTCAAGCTAATTGAATTTACGATGCATTTCCCCTGTACGCATTTCAGTCCGGCTTCGATGACATCCCATTTTGATGAGTCAATCATAATGGGCACGCGTGAGATTTCCGGTTCGGCAGCCACATAATTCAGGAAGGTAACCATTTCCTCTTTCGATTCTAACATAGCATCATCCATGTTGATATCGATAACCTGCGCGCCATCTTCTACTTGTTTACGGGCAATACTGAGGGCTTCTTCGTATTCCTTTTCGTTTATCAAACGTAAGAACATGCGGGAACCAGCTACATTGCAACGTTCGCCGATATTAACAAATAAAGACGTTTCATCGATTTCTATTTCCTCAAGTCCGGAAAGTTCCAATTTTGTTGAAGCAATGGCTCTCTGCCGAACTTTCGCATCCTTGATTAATTCCTGATAAGCAGCAATGTGGTCGGGTGAAGTTCCACAACAACCGCCAATAATATTAACCAGTTTCTCGTCGAAATACTCTTTTACCTGAGTAGCCATCATTTCAGGTGTTTCGTCGTACTCACCAAATTGATTGGGTAATCCTGCATTGGGATAGGCACTTACAAACCAGGGTGAATGTTCATTTATCTCGTGTAAATATGGTTTTAAATCTTTAGCTCCAAAAGAGCAATTTAGTCCTACCGATAATATATTGGCATGACCAATCGATGCTAAGAAAGCACGAATGGTTTGGCCGGATAATGTTCGGCCGCTGGTATCGGCTACTGTTGCCGAAAGCATTATTTCAACACGTTTTCCGAGTTCACTCATAGCTTCCTCGGCAGCAAAAATAGCTGCTTTTGCGTTTAATGTATCAAAGATTGTTTCGATGAGCAGGGCATCTACGCCTCCTTCAATCAATGCCAGAATTTGTTCTTTGTAGGCTATCACCAAATCATCAAAGCTCACAGCTCTGAAAGCCGGATTATTTACGTCGGGCGACATGGATGCTGTCTTATTGGTTGGTCCTACAGCTCCGGCAACAAAACGTGGTTTGGCAGGATTTTTTGCAGTAAACTCATCGGCTGCTTTTCGGGCAAGTTTGGTCGCTTCTATATTTATTTCGCAGACAAAGTCGCACATACCGTAATCTTCCATCGAAATCCGTTGCGCATTGAACGTATTGGTTTCGATGATATCTGCACCGGCTTCAAGATATTGGTTGTGAATGTTGTAGATAATGTCCGGTTGTGTCAGGACGAGCAAATCGTTATTGCCTTTCTGAAGAATTTCGCAATTTGCAAAGCGTGTACCACGATAATCAGCTTCGTTCAGTTTGTGACGCTGAATCATGGTTCCCATTGCACCATCCAAAACAAGGATGCGGTTTTCGAGTATAGTTCTTAAATTCATATGTTGGGTTTTGAAATGCAAAGATAACGCTAATCAGTTGATAATTTATAGTTGACAGTTCAAAATTAAAGAATTTGTTGAAATAAAAAGCGCTGAAATATGAGATTTCAGCGCTTTTAATTCCTCTTTAGGGGTTAGGGGTTCTTATTTAATAAGCCCGTGTCCGGTCATTTCTTTTGGCTGTGGAATTCCCAGAATCTGACAAATTGAAGGAGCAACATCGGCCAAAATACCGTTTTCTACTTTTGCATTTTTGTTTCCGGTTACATAAATAAACGGCACCGGATTCAATGAGTGTGCAGTGTTTGGCGAACCATCTGCATTTTCAGCAAAGTCAGCATTACCGTGGTCGGCAATGATAATTACTTCATAATCGTTGGCTTTTGCAGTTTCAACAACTTCTTTTACGCAATTGTCAACAGTTGTCACAGCTTTTTGAATAGCTTCGTAAACGCCTGTGTGACCGACCATATCGCCATTGGCAAAGTTCAATGCAATGAAATCAAATTTCCTTGTATTCAATGCTGCTACCAGTTTGTCTGCTACTTCGGGGGCGCTCATTTCGGGTTGAAGGTCGTATGTTGCCACTTTTGGAGAAGAAACCAAAATGCGTTCTTCGCCTTCGAATTCACTTTCGCGACCTCCAGAGAAGAAGAATGTTACGTGTGCGAATTTTTCGGTTTCGGCAATACGTAATTGTTTTAATCCTAAGCTGGAAACATATTCCCCCAATGTGTTTTGAACGTTGTCTTTGTCGAAAATTACATGTAAACCTTTATAGCTTGAATCATAAGGAGTCATGCAATAATATTCCAATGGAATAGTATGCATTCCTTCTTCCGGCATTTCTGTTTGCGTCAAAACAACAGTCAATTCTTTTGCGCGGTCGTTGCGGTAGTTGAAGAAAATAACCACTTCACCGGCTTCGATTGTTGCCAATGGTTTTCCTGCTGCATCAACAGCAACGATTGGATTCACGAATTCATCGGTTACGCCTGCATCGTAAGAAGCTTGCATTGCCGCTACTACGTCGGTAGCTGCTTCACCAATGCCGTTCACCATTAAGTCGTATGATTTTTTCACACGATCCCAACGTTTGTCGCGATCCATGGCGTAGTAACGACCAATGATAGATGCAATTTTAGTATCAGTAGCTGCTGTGTGTGCTGCCAATTGTTCGATAAAACCTTTTCCGCTGCGTGGGTCTGTGTCGCGACCATCCATAAAGCAATGAACAAAAGCGTCAGAAATACCGTATTCTTTGGCAATGTCTAATAATTTGAACAAATGATCCAAAGAGCTGTGTACACCACCATCTGATACTAATCCTAAGAAATGGATTTTCTTTTTATTGTCGCGGGCATACGAATAGGCGTTGATAATTTCAGGGTTTTGCAAAATGCTGTTGTCGCGGCAAGCGATGTTGATTTTCACCAAATCCTGGTAAACAACACGACCAGCGCCGATATTCAGGTGACCCACTTCGGAGTTACCCATTTGACCTTCGGGAAGACCAACATCTTCGCCCGAAGCTAAAAGTTGAGAGTTTGGATAATTAGCAACCAACGAATCGATGTAAGGCGTTGGTGTGCTGTAGATAACGTTTGAATGGTTTTTGCTTCCAATTCCCCAACCATCCAAAATCATAAGTAATGCTTTTTTGCTCATATTATTTTGAAATTTATTATTTTATACTTTCTAATACCGTTGTCTTTTTTGAAGTGCAAATTTACGAATTTTTTAGTGTTTTCATTGGTTTCTGTTTCTGTTTTTTTCTTGAATTACTGTCCAGATTCGCACTTTAGTTCATTTCTTCTATCTTTGTACAAAAAAATACTCGAATGATGTTTATTGTTATCGCCTGTATGCTTGCCGGAATGGCTACAGGTTATATGCTTCGCCGTCGTAAACTTGGTTATGTTCATCGAACTATACTAACACTTATCTGGGTGCTATTGTTTTTGTTGGGGTTGGAAGTGGGTTCAAATGAAACTGTTGTCAGTCAGTTTGCTAAACTAGGCTTCGAAGCATTTTTGCTAGCCTTTGGAGGTACATTAGGGAGTGTGTTGCTAGCCTGGATGCTTTGGCTTGTTGTACGAAAAAAATCATTAAGCCGATGAAAGGGAGCCTGATTATACTTTCTTTTTTCGCAACAGGCTTATTGCTTGGTGCATTTCGTTGGTTACCGCCATCGTTATTGGATTATAATGTAAGCTTTTATGTGCTCTGTGCTCTCATGTTTACAGTTGGGATTAGTATTGGCAATGATCCTGACACATTCCGCCAGTTTAGAAGCTTGGATAGCAGGTTGATACTTCTCCCCGTGATGACTGTTGCCGGAACCTGGCTTGGTGTAATTGCAGTTAGTGTTTTTATAAAAAATAGAAGTCTGGCCGATTGTTTGGCTGTAGGCTCAGGGTTTGGATATTATTCACTTTCGAGTATTCTCATTACTCAGTGTAAGGGTGCTGAGCTGGGAACTATTGCGCTGCTTTCTAATATCATGCGTGAAGTCATTACGTTGTTGTTTGCTCCATGGATGGTCCGATATTTTGGCAATTTAGCCCCGATTTCTGCCGGAGGAGCTGCTACCATGGATACTACTTTTCCGATTATTATTAAATATTCTGGTAAAGATTATGCTATTGTTTCCATTTATCAGGGATTCATTGTTGATTTTTCGGTTCCGTTTTTGGTCACATTCTTTTGTAGTTTATAATAAATCTTCCTATTGCTTTTCATTCAGAAAAAATTGTCCGAAAAACAATAACGCCATTGAATAATTTTGTACTTTTGCAGGTACTAAGCAAAAAGTTAACAAGTTCGTTTTCATGAAATTTTTCATGCTGAATGTCCTGAGTCGGGCTACATTTTGTTGCCTCTATTCTTTTGTTTATCAATCTTATAATTTATACTAGCATGAAAATAATTATAGTTGGTACGGCTTTCCCTTATCGTGGTGGTTTGGCAGCATACAACGAGCGTTTAGCTCGTGAATATGTGAAAGAGGGAAATGATGTGGAGATTATTACATTTTCCCTTCAGTATCCTGCGTTTTTGTTTCCGGGTAAATCGCAGTTTTCAAGCGAACCTGAGCCTAAAGACTTAAAGATTACCCGAAAGATCCATTCAGTAAGTCCGCTGAATTGGATTAAAGTTGGTCGTGCAATTAAGAAGAAGTCTCCGGACTTAGTTATTTTCAGTTATTGGATGGCATTTATGGCTCCCTGCTATGGAACTATTGCACGGTATGCTTGTTCGCCAAAAACAAAGATGATAGGGCTTATCCACAACATGATTCCGCACGAACCTACTATTTTGGATAAACTTTTCCCCCGATATTTTGTGAAAGCAATGGATGGTTTTGTGTCAATGGCAGAATCAGTGACGGCAGACATCGAAAAGTTCGACCATGATGGCAAACCGAAAGTAGTATCGCCACACCCAATATACGACCATTATGGTTCGCCATTAACAAAGAAAGAGGCTGCCATGAAACTGGGGCTTCGTGAGCATAAACAATACATTCTGTTTTTTGGTTTTATTCGTCACTACAAAGGACTGGATTTATTAATGGAGGCTTTTGCAGATGAACGATTACGTCAGTTTCCTGTTAGTTTAATAATAGCCGGGGAATTTTACGAAAATCCACAACCTTATCTGGAGCTGATTATGAAATTGAAGTTGGAAGGATTGGTTGAATTAAGAACCGGATTTATTCCGGACAATGAGGTTCGGAATTATTTCAGTCTTGCCGACATTATAGCTCAACCTTATAGAACAGCTACTCAGAGTGGTGTGAGTCAGATTGCATATCATTTTGAAAAACCCATGCTGGTGACTAATGTTGGTGGTTTAGCCGAAACTGTTCCTAATGGTAAAGTTGGTTATGTTGTGCAGGTAGAGCCAGCCCAGATAGCTGATGCTCTTGTCGACTTTTTCTCCAATCAACGTTCCAAAAGCATGATTGAGAATATAAAAATAGAAAAGCAAAAATTCCTGTGGTCACGAATGACAGCTGCAATTGATGGTCTGTTTAAGTAATCAGGTGAGAAACTGATTAAAAAACCTATATTTCACGAACGAAAATAGGTTTAGGTGATTTTTAAAAATAACTTTTAATAAAAAATTCATAGAATAAACCAAATTTCCTTACAGGGGATTAGGAGTTCTTTACATAAATATATGGGCTCAGATATAGTAGAAACCCCGATGATGAAACAATTCAACGAGATTAAAGCAAAGCATCCCGATGCCATTTTGCTTTTTCGTTGTGGTGATTTCTACGAAACTTTTTCAACCGATGCAATCCAGGCATCTCAAATACTGGGAATTACTCTCACTAAGCGTGCCAATGGTGCAGGAAAAACAATCGAACTCGCAGGATTTCCACATCACGCGCTTGATACTTACCTGCCGAAGCTGGTACGGGCAGGAAGGCGTGTTGCCATTTGTGATCAGTTGGAAGATCCGAAACTCACCAAAAAAATCGTTAAACGTGGTGTGACCGAACTAGTTACTCCCGGTGTTTCGTACAGTGATACAACGCTTAACCACAAAGAAAATACGTTTCTTGCAAGCGTGTATTTAAATAAAAATCATGTTGGGGTTTCGTTTCTGGATATATCTACAGGTGAATTTCTTGTTGCTGAAGGAAATGCGGAATATGTCGATAAGCTATTAAATAGCTTCGGACCGAAGGAAGTGCTTTATGATCGTTCAAAGAAAAAGGATTTCGAAGCTTTTTTCGGTACAAAATTCTTTACGTATGCTCTCGAAGACTGGGCTTATTCTCCAGATTCGGCTAATGAAAGACTGCTGAAACATTTTGAAACGAAAAATCTGAAAGGATTTGGGGTCGATAATCTCCCCAATGGAGTTGTAGCTGCCGGAGCCATTATGCATTACCTGGATCAGACGCACCATCAGCAAACAGGTCATATTACTCAGTTATCGCGTATTGAAGAGGAGCGTTTCGTTTGGCTCGATCGGTTTACGGTTCGAAATCTGGAATTGTACGGTTCCATTAATGAAGGCGCCCGCACATTGCTTGATGTGATTGATAAGACCATCAGTCCGATGGGTGCCCGCATGCTCAAACGCTGGATTGCTTTTCCACTGAAAGATGTCAAACCTATTAATGAACGATTAAGTGTAGTTGAGCATTTTTTCAAAAGTCCCGATCTGAAACTACTTCTTGAACAAAATATTGCGCTGATTGGTGATTTGGAACGTATTATTTCCAAAGTGGCGGTTGGACGTATAAATCCGCGGGAGGTGGTGCAACTTAAAGTAGCCCTCAAAGCTATTGAGCCGATTAAGCAGGCTTGCTCACAATCTGATAATGAGACATTGCGCAAAATTGCAGATCAGCTGAATGCTTGTGCTGTGATTTCCGAAAAAATTGACAGAGAAATTGACAATGATCCTCCAAACTTTATTCATCGGGGTGGGGTTTTGAAATCCGGTGTCGATGCGGAGTTAGATGAATTGCGCCAATTGGCGTATTCAGGAAAGGATTTTTTGCAAAAAATTCAGGAACGCGAAAGTGCCGAAACAGGAATACCAAGTCTGAAGATCAGCTTTAATAATGTGTTTGGATATTACATTGAGGTAAGAAACATGCACAAAGATAAAGTACCCGAAACCTGGATCAGAAAGCAAACACTGGTGAATGCGGAACGATACATTACGCAGGAGCTGAAAGTGTATGAAGAAAAGATATTAGGTGCTGAAGAAAAAATTCTATCGATTGAAACCCGTCTTTTCAATGATCTGGTGTTAGGTCTGGTAGATTATATCACAGCTATTCAGTTGGATTCCAATCTGATTGCACAGTTGGACTGCCTGTTGTCATTTACCCGCGTTTCTGCTGAAAATAAATATGTGCGGCCGCAGATTACCGATACTGATGTGTTGGAAATAAAACAGGGGCGGCATCCGGTTATCGAAAAGCAACTGCCTATTGGTGAATCCTATATAGCCAACGATGTGTATCTGGACAATGAAACGCAGCAAATCATTATTATTACCGGACCCAATATGTCGGGTAAGTCGGCGTTGTTAAGGCAGACGGCTATTATCACACTTATGGCGCAGATTGGATGTTTTGTTCCGGCTGAAAGTGCCAGTATAGGCGTAGTTGATAAAATTTTCACCCGGGTAGGAGCCAGCGATAATATCTCGCAGGGCGAATCTACTTTTATGGTGGAAATGAACGAAGCAGCCAGTATCTTGAATAACCTGTCCAATCGCAGTCTGGTGCTTTTTGATGAATTGGGTCGTGGCACAAGTACTTATGATGGTATCTCTATAGCCTGGGCCATTGTAGAATATATTCACGAACAGGTAAGCTGTAAAGCTAAAACTCTTTTTGCAACCCATTATCATGAATTGAATGAAATGGAAAAATCATTTCATCGCATAAAAAACTACAACGTGTCGGTAAAGGAAGTAGATAAAAAAGTGATTTTTCTTCGAAAATTGGTGCGCGGTGGCAGTGAGCATAGTTTTGGTATTCATGTTGCTAAAATGGCAGGAATGCCACAAAGCATAGTGAAAAGATCTGAGCAAATACTCAAGCAACTGGAAACCGATAATCGCCAATCAGGTATTTCTAAGCCGGTGGGCGAAATAGCAGAACAGCGCGAAGGTTTTCAACTAAGTTTCTTCAAGCTGGATGATCCGGTTTTGGAACAAATTCGCGACGAAATAAAAAATCTCGATATCAATAATCTTACCCCCGTCGAAGCTTTAAACAAGTTAAATGAGGTGAAGCGTATCATCACCGGCAAGTAGTTTTGCACAGTATCAAAATAACTGCGCAATGAAAATTGTATTTATATGCAATTTTCATTTTGGAACTGCATTTGTATTTATTTTCGGATACGAAACATCATAAAAACACATTTTTTGATGGTCAAAACTAAAAAAAGTAGTACTTTTGTGCTTCCTTTTTTTAGCGATAAAACTATCAAACAAATATATCATTTATAGTATGAAGAAACATAATTTTAATGCAGGACCTTCTATTTTACCTCGCGAAGTTATTGAAAAGACAGCTCAGGCTGTATTAGATTTTAATGGTTCAGGATTGTCCGTATTGGAAATAAGTCACCGTTCAAAAGATTTTGAAGCGGTAATGAACGAAACAGTAGCACTTTTCAAAGAATTATTAAATATTCCGGAAGGTTATTCAGTTCTTTTCTTAGGTGGTGGAGCAAGTCTGCAATTTTGCATGATTCCATTTAATCTGTTCGAAAAGAAAGCTGCGTTTTTAAATACAGGAGTGTGGGCTAACAAAGCCATGAAAGAAGCTAAAGGTTTCGGAGAAGTTGTTGAAGTAGCTTCGTCAAAGGATGCCAATTACACCTTTATTCCTAAAGATTATGTGATTCCTGCTGATGCCGATTATTTCCATATTACAACTAATAATACTATTTATGGTACAGAGATATTGACAGATATTGACTCTCCTGTGCCTTTGATTGCCGATATGTCTTCCGATATTTTTTCACGTCCAATGGATGTTTCGAAATATGGATTGATTTACGGTGGAGCTCAAAAGAATTTGGCTCCTGCCGGCTTGGCTTTCGTAATTGTAAAAGACGAATTACTTGGTAAAGTGTCGCGTTATATTCCTACCATGCTTAACTACAAAACGCACATTGCTGATGGCTCTATGTTCAATACGCCTCCGGTATTACCTATCTATAGTGCTTTAGAAACATTGCGTTTGTTGAAAGCAAATGGTGGTTTGGTTGAAATGGAAAAGAAAAACATTGCTAAGGCCGAATTACTTTACAACGCTATTGATAACAGCAAGATATTTGTTGGAACAGCAGCAAAAGAAGATCGCTCTCGCATGAATATCTGTTTTGTAATGAAACCAGAATATAAAGAACTTGAAGCTGACTTCCAGAAATTTGCTTCTGAACGTGGTATGGTAGGTATTAAGGGTCACCGCTCTGTGGGAGGTTTCCGTGCTTCTACCTACAATGCTTTGCCTATCGAAAGTGTTCAGGCACTTGTAGATTGCATGCAGGAATTTGAGAAACTAAACGCTTAAAAGCTACAGACATTCCCCTCTAAAGAGGGGTTTTGTGTTTATATTGGCTGAATTTTAAAAAATACTAACCACTTTTTTAATCTGTTTTTGCGAGATTAAATAAGCTTTGAATTAGAACTCTATATGAAAGTACTTATTGCTACTGATAAACCCTTTGCTAAAGTTGCGGTTGACGGAATTCGTAAAGAAATAGAAGCTGCCGGATTTGAATTGGCGTTGCTCGAAAAATATACCGAAAAACAACAATTACTCGATGCAGTTGCCGATGCTAATGCTATAATTATTCGCAGCGATATAATCGATGCAGAAGTTATTGCCGCAGCTAAACAATTGAAAATTGTAGTGCGTGCCGGTGCCGGTTATGATAACGTTGACCTGGAAGCTGCTACAGCTGCCGGAGTTTGTGTTATGAATACTCCAGGACAAAATTCTAATGCTGTTGCCGAATTGGTTTTCGGATTACTTGTTTTTGCTGTTCGTAATTTCTACAACGGAACTTCCGGTACCGAATTAATGGGTAAAAAATTGGGTATTCATGCTTACGGAAATGTTGGGCGTAATGTAGCTCGCATTGCTAAAGGTTTCGGTATGGAATTGTATGCGTTTGATGCATTTTGTTCTGCCGATGTAATTGAAAAAGATGGTGTGAAAGCCTTATCTTCGGTTGAAGAGCTTTACAGTGTTTCTGACATTGTGTCGTTACATATTCCAGCGACTGCAGAAACCAAACAATCAATCAATGCTGCTTTGCTGGGTAGGATGCCAAAAGGTGCCGTGCTTGTAAACACTGCCCGCAAAGAAGTTATCAACGAGGCTGAAATCCTTGGATTCATGGAATCGTGTCCAGACTTTAAATATGTAACAGACATAGTACCTGGAAACGATGCTGAAATGAAAGAAAAAGTAGGTGGTCGTTATTTTACAACACCTAAAAAGATGGGTGCTCAAACTTCGGAAGCAAACATCAACGCCGGTATTGCTGCTGCCAAACAGATCGTTGATTTTATCAAAAACGGTTCAGAGCGTTTCAGAGTAAATAAATAATCAACATAATTAATTAAATAGCCTTATGGACTAGCAATAGCTCATAAGGCTATTTTTTTGCAATATAATAAACAAAAGGAGCAAAGATTATAGCTAGTTTGTGCAATCATATAAATACCTTATATACAGTATATTAATATATTTTTAATCTTTGTGGTGCTTAATTAATTTTTATTTAATGCACATTTTGCATATCTTTGTGCCGAAATTAAGTTTCTTCCGTCAAACATTTAAGCTATTGAACTGTTTGATATGAGAAACCATTAAAATAAAATCATGGGTAATAATTTATTAAAAGGTAAAAGAGGAATTATTTTTGGAGCATTGAACGACATGTCCATTGCCTGGAAAGTTGCAGAACGCGCTGTAGAAGAAGGTGCTATTATTACATTGTCAAACACTCCTTTAGCAGTACGCATGGGTACTACAAACGAGTTGGCAGAAAAGCTTAATGCTAAACTTATTCCGGCTGATGCTACCAGTGTGGCTGATTTGGAACAAGTGTTTGAGCAATCAATCGAAGCGTTAGGTGGTAAGATCGACTTTGTTCTACATTCTATCGGTATGTCGCCAAACGTACGAAAAAAACGCCCATACGACGATCTGGATTATGATATGCTGCATACAACTCTTGATATTTCTGCTATTTCATTCCATAAAATGCTGCAGGTTGCTAAAAAAATGGATGCAATCAACGATTACGGTTCGGTGGTGGCACTTTCGTATATGGC